>Ga0154020_10000672_pt1 | contig 41782 bp, 40 predicted proteins | sample Klosneuvirus_201_FD_109709 | JGI IMG/M metagenome (GOLD analysis project Ga0154020, IMG submission 109709) | Active sludge microbial communities from wastewater, Klosterneuburg, Austria - Klosneuvirus_20160825_MG | ecosystem: Engineered > WWTP > Aerobic digester > Activated sludge | place... | reverse complement strand
GGGCGCTGTTGGCGCGACGGGTCCGCAAGGCGTTGCTGGCGCGACGGGTCCGCAGGGCGTTGCTGGCGCGACGGGTCCGCAGGGCGTTGCTGGCGCGACGGGTCCGCAAGGCGTTGCTGGCGCGACAGGTCCGCAGGGCGCAGTTGGCGCGACGGGTGCGATCGGTCCGACCGGCGCCATCGGCCCCGTAGGCCCAACGGGCCCCCAGGGCGTGCCCGGCGCAGTCGGCGCGACGGGTCCACCGGGCGCCATCGGTGCAACGGGCCCTCAGGGCGCGGTCGGCCCCACCGGCCTGACTGGAGCCGCGGGCGCTACCGGTGCCGCAGGCCCAGTTGGCGCGGTCGGTCCTACTGGTGCCGCCGGTCCAGCTGGCGCGACCGGCGCCATCGGGCCCACCGGTCCGCAGGGTCCCGCTGGCGCAAACGGCGCAAACGGCGCGATTGGCCCCACCGGTCCGCAGGGTCCCGCCGGCGCAAACGGCGCAAACGGCGCGATTGGCCCCACCGGTCCGCAGGGCCCCGCCGGCACGGCCGGCGCGACGGGCGCTACCGGAGCGCTAGGTCCCACCGGTCCGCAAGGTGCTGTCGGAGCTATCGGAGCGACCGGCCCAGCGGGCGCGCAAGGCCCCGTGGGTCCCCCCGGCATCGACGGTCAGCCAGGTGCCGACGGGCCTCCCGGCCCCGCTGGCGTGCCCTGCTTCGACTGCGTCGGACCAGACGAGATCTCCTTTGACGCGGTGGGGCTCGGCGAGATCTCCGGCAACGAAGCGCCGGTCTACCGCTACCCGCTCAACGGCGTGTGCGGCTCCGGCCCGCTCTTCCCCGATTTCACGACCTGCGACACCCTCGTTTGCGGCTTCGATCCGCAGGAGAACACGATCTGGTACAACTGCGACGGCAGCTGCCCGGCCTTCGGCAACCAGCCCAGCCAGTGCTCGCTCGAGTTCGCCGGCTACCTGATCGGTCCGGACGCTCAGTTCTACGAATGACGTTCTACTAGCGGGAACCCGGAAAATCCCGCGCGGATCTACTCGGCGCACGGAGGTCCGAAGCGTTGGTGCTTCGGGCCTTCGTGGCCGTTTCTCTAAAGGGGAGGGGAGACGCTCAGCCTTCGACGAAGGCTTTGAGCCGCTTGCTGCGCGAGGGATGCCGGAGCTTGCGCAGCGCCTTGGCCTCGATCTGACGGATGCGCTCGCGCGTGACCTCGAAATCCTGACCCACCTCTTCCAAGGTGTGGTCCGACTTCTCGCCGATGCCGAAGCGCATGCGAAGGACCTTCTCCTCACGCGGCGTCAGCGTGGCCAGCACGCGGCGGGTCTGCTCGGCCAAGTTCATCGAGATCACCGCTTCGCTCGGCGAAACAGCGCTCTTGTCCTCGATGAAATCTCCAAGGTGCGAATCTTCCTCTTCGCCGATCGGCGTCTCGAGGGAGATGGGCTCCTTGGCGATCTTCAGGACCTTGCGGACCTTATCGAGCGGCAGCTCCATCTTCTCGGCGATCTCTTCGGGCGTCGGCTCACGGCCGTATTCCTGAACGAGGTAGCGCGAGGTGCGAATGAGCTTGTTGATCGTCTCGATCATGTGGACCGGGATGCGGATGGTCCGCGCCTGGTCGGCGATCGCGCGGGTGATCGCCTGACGAATCCACCACGTCGCGTAGGTCGAGAACTTGTAGCCGCGCTGCCACTCGAACTTATCCACGGCCTTCATCAGACCGATGTTCCCCTCCTGGATGAGGTCCAGGAACTGGAGACCACGGTTGGTGTACTTCTTGGCGATCGACACCACGAGGCGAAGGTTCGCCTCGATCATCTCCGCCTTGGCCCGCTTGGCCTTGAACTCACCGGCCTGGATCTGCTGATAGGTGACCTTCAGCTCGTCGAGCGGAAGACCGGCCTCCTGCTCGATGCGCTTGATCTTGCGGATCGCGCCGCGGACCGCCCGCTCCATCTCGTGGAACTCTTCGGGGTTGAGCCCGAGGTCGCGGATCGCGTTGCGCTCCTTGACCGGGTTGTCGCGCACGTCGCGCAGGGTCCGCTTGATCTCGCTCATCGGGCGGCGGATGCGGCGCTCCCACTCGAGGGCCTCCTGCTCCGCGCGCTCGACCTTCTTGATCAGGCCCTTGAGCTTCTGGACGATCTTCTGGATCTGCCGCTTGTTGGGCTGCATCTCCTCGAGCTGCGTCGCCATCTGGTTGCGCAGCTTCTCGAGCTCGCCCTGGATCTCGATCTTGCGGCCCTTGGTCAGCTTCTTGCGCGCTAGGAGCTCCTCGCGCAAAAGATCGCTGTCCTTATCCAGCTTGGCGATCTTCGCCATGATGCGGTGGACCTTCTCGGTCACCGCTACTTCGTCGAAGGTCTCGTGCTCTTCGTCGACTTCTTTGACCACCTCGCGGATGCGGACCTTGCCGGCCTTCAGGCGCTGCCCGAGGGCCAAGATCTCCTTCACCGCTAGGGAGGACTTGAGGACGACGTCGAGGACCTCCTTCTCGCCGGCCTCGATGCGCTTGGCGATCGCCACCTCGTCCTCGCGGGAGAGGAGGGAGACCGAGCCCATCTTGCGGAGGTACATCCGCACCGGATCGTTGGTCTTGCTGTAGGCGGCGTCGGTCTCTTCGGCCTTCTCGCCATCCTTCTCTACGCCGGGCGCGCCCAGATCGAGCTCGCCGCGCAGCGGCTCCCGCTCTTCTTCCGCGCCACGGATGATCTCCTCCGGGATCTCTGCGCCCCGGTCCGAATCGACGATCTCGATGTCGTTTCGGTAGAAGAGGTCCATGACGTCATCGAGCTGGTCCGTGGAGACCATGTCGGCGGGCAGGGCCGCGTTGACGTCGTCGAGGGTGAGCGTACCGGCCTTGCGGCCGCGCTCGAGCAGATCCTGAATCGCCCCTTCTGCGGCACCGAAGTCGCCGCTCTCGCCGCGCTGACGAGCCTCCGCCTTGGCGGCCTTGGCCATCTGGGCCAGGCGAGCCGCCCGGGCGGCCTTGTCCGCCATCATCGTCTTGGGGCCGCCCGCGCCGCCGTCTTCGGCTTTGATCGCCGCACGCTTGGCCGCTTGGGCCAGGCGCTCCTGACGGGCATCGAGCTGCTTCTGCTGTTTGGCGAAGGCCTTGTCGTTCTTCGCCTGCTCCTTCGCGAGCCGCTTGTCTTCCTTCTCGCGTTCCTTAGCCAGGCGCTTCTCCGTTCGTTCGTTCTCTTTGGAAGCGCGTTTGGCTTCGATGGCCGCTTGCTTGTCCGCGCGAACTCGCTCGCGCTCCGCCTGTTTGTCGTGGGCGGCCTTCTTCTTGAGCGCCTCGACGCGCTTCTGCTCGGCGGCCCGCTCTTTGGCGAGCTTGGCCTTCTCGAGCGCGGCCTTCTTCTTCTCCGCCGCTAGAGCTTGAGCTTCCTTCTTGCGCTTGAGCGCAAGCTGCTTCTTCTCTTGGGCCTTCTTTTGGGCGTCCCGCTTGCGCTCGGCCTGGGCCTTCTTCGCAGCAGCAGCCTTCTGCGCAGCGCTGAGCACTGGCACCTTCTTCTTCTGGGCCTTGGCGGATGCCTTGGGCTTCGCCTTCGCCTTGGCCTTTTGGGCTGGCTTGTGCGTGGCCTTCTTGGGCTTCGCGGTGCTCTTCGCGGTCTTCTTCTTTGGCTTCGCTGCCATAGTCGTGATGTCTCTCCCGGGACGCGCGGGGCGCTCGGTTACTTCTTCGCGGTCTGTCGGCTGACGATCTCGTGCATCTCGACCCCTAGGCGCTCACGCTCCACAGGATCGGTCTCGCGCTGGACTCGCGCCTTTAACTCACCAAGCCTGCGTTGCATATCTTCCTTGAGCAATTTCTCCAAACACTCTTCCAGAGGATCTTCGTTGGGAAGTGCCCTCATGAGGGTTTCCCGCAGAGCCTGGAGGACCGCTTCGCTCGCGTCCCCCCCATCCTTAGCGGCCTCGAGCCCGCGGGCAGCGTCGAAGGCGGCGCCTCCGCGAACCGCCGCCCAGCCGGCCGCCATCGCGGCCCGCACGGCGGGATGAGAGAACGCCGAGAGGGCGTCTTTTGCTTCCACGCCCCGGATGGTCGTGGCCGGATTTTCGACCAGGTGACGAAACAACGTTTGTTCTACCCGACTGGGCAGCTCTTGTTTCACCGGGGCCTGGGCGCGCACCGGCGGGGGCGGAGGGTTCGGCGGCCCGCTCAGGCGCAGGGCCTCCCCCGGCCGGCGCAGGTGCTGGAGCAGGATACGCGGATCGATCCCGATCCGGCGCGCCGCTCCTTCCGTGTATAGGTCTCGCTTCATCGGGTCTTTGACGGCGGCCAAGAGCGGACGGATCTCTTCGACGATCTTCACGTTCCCCGCCACACCGCCGCCGGCGTTTCGCGCGATCGCTCCCTCTACTGCGTGGTCGATGGCCGAGGGAGCCTTCTCCAAAAGTGCGTTCAAACCCTCGGGGCCGTACTTTCGGGCGAAGGTGTCGGGATCTTCTCCGTCGGGTAGGCTGGCGACCCGCACCGATAGGCCCGTCGCCAGGAGCAGCTCCGCAGCTCTCCGGGTCGCCTGGAGGCCGGCGGCGTCACCGTCGTACAGCGTGATGACCTCCTCGGCCAGGCGCTGCAGCTGGGCCACGTGGCGCCCCGAGATCGCCGTCCCGCAGGTGGCGATCGCCAGCTCGACCCCGGCTTGATGAACCCCGATGACGTCCAGATAGCCCTCGACCAGGATCGCCTTACGCGCACGCCGGATCGGGTCGCGGGCGCGATCGAGCCCGTAGAAGATCGCGGACTTGTCGTAGACCGGGCTCTCCGGGCTGTTCAGATACTTGGGCCCTCGATCTTCACCCGCCTCACCGATCCAGTCGGCGCGGCGCGCTCCAAAACCGGCGATATGGCCCCCCGGCACGCGGATCGGGAAGATCACCCGGCCGCGGAGCTTGTCGTAGACGCCGGAGCTCTCCTTTCGGCGCCCCGACAGCCCAAGACGCACCAGCTCCGCCTCGGTCACGCCCTTCTTGGAGAGGGCGTCCGATAAGGCGGTCCAGGCATTCGGAGCGAAGCCGAGGCGCCAGGCGGAGATCGTCTCCTTGCTCAGGCCGCGCTCGGCGAGCAGGTACTCCATGGCTCGGGCCTCGTGGGCCAGGCGGTCCACGTAGTACCCCTCAGCGATGTCGTTGACGATGAAGAGGCGGTCGCGCTCGGCCCGCTGACGGCGCTCTTCCTCGGTCTCCCCGTGCTCGGGCAGCACGACCCCGACCTCACGGGCCAGGATGCGGACGGCCTCCCCGAAGTCGACCGCCTCCATGCGCTGCACGTAGGCAAAGACATCGCCGCCGACCTGACAGCCGAAGCAATGAAAGAGCTTCTTCTGCGGGTCGACCCCGAAGGAGGGAGACTTCTCTTTGTGGAAGGGACAGAGCCCGACGAGTCGATTCCCTTGGCGCTTGAGCGAGACCGTACGGCCAATCACGCGTTCGATGTCGACGCGATCCTGGATCTCTTGGATCTTCTCCCGAGGGTACGACGGCATAGGGGGACGTAGCCCGAGGCTACATCTCCTTACGCATCTTCTTTAGGAGCCTCTTCCTGGCAGCTGCGGCCTTCTTCTTTCGGCGAACCGAAGGCTTCTCGTAATGCTCGCGCTTCCTGATTTCGCCAAGGATACCGGCGCGCTCGCACTGCTTCTTAAAACGGCGCATCGCGCGCTCGAAGGACTCGCCTTCTTTGACTCGTACACCAGGCATCGAGTCCTCACCGCCTCCGGACATTCGTGGGCTCCCTTCCTTTCTCGACTGAGCCCCGGGGAGGTAGTCGGTCGGCCGCGGGGATGTCAACTCGGATCTTGGACATCTCGCGGTGAGCGCGGGCACCTCGGGCGCCGCCTGAAAAATAGGGTCACGAAAGCTCTACGCTGGTCGTCCTGGAGCAGATGGCGGGCGGTACGACGATTCTTCTGGCCGCAGCCGCGTTTGTGCTCAGCGCCCCCCGCCCGCTGCTACCCGATCGCGTCTTTCAAGGCGCGCCAGGCCGGGTCGAGCTGGCCGATCAGGTCAACGACGTCCTGGTGGTGGAGGGCAAGGTGGAGATCGAGGGCGTGGTCCGCGGCTTCGTGGTGGCGGTCGACGCGGAGATCATCGTGCGGTCGAGCGCGGTGCTGCTGCGGCCGATCCGCCTGGTCGGAGGGCACCTCGAGCTCGAGCGGGGTGCGGTGTTGCCGGCCTCGATCGAGCTCTTCGGCGCGCGGCTGACCCGCCCCGATCAGAGCACCGTGACCGCGCCCCCGAATGGCCGGGTCGAGCTGTCGATCGGGCAGACCCAGGTCTCGCTCTCGGCCTCGGAGCTCGATGCCGCGCAGCACGCGCTGATGAAGGCGGTGCTGCCCTTTGACCGTTTTGTGCCCAAAAACACGGCTGGAATCGAGGCCGTCGCCCAGCTCGATCCCGGCCTCGGGATGCTGCTCGAGCGCTCCGTCCCTGCGCCGCGCGAGCTCGTCATCGGCAGCGTCTTCAAGCTGAGCTTCATCTCCGACAAGGTGGTGGCGGCGCGGCAAAGCGGCTGGGCCGGGCCCCGCGGCCGGGCGCTCCTGGCGGCGGTCGAGCTCAAAGATCCCGAGAGCGCGGTGGCGCTGTGGGACGCGGTCGCGGCGATCCCGGAGTCCAAAGTGCGGCACTCGGTGCGCACGCGGCTCGGCCAGGGCGCGCATTGGTTCTTCACCCACGACGATCGCGCGGTGCTCCTGTGGACCCGCGATCGCTGGTTCTTCGCGCTCGAGACCCGCCTCGACGCCGACCCGGTCACGCTGGCCCAACAGACCCAATTCTCCTTCCAAGTCGGCGATGCGCTGCGGCGCTCGCTGGAGCAAGCACCATGAGCCCACGTCCCCGCACCGCCGCCCTTGCTACCTTTGAGCCCGCGCGCTGGATCTTGCTCGCCGCCTGTTTGGGCGCCAGCCTCAGCGCCAGCGCCGAGTCTCCCCCCGTCGAGGTCCAGGTCTTGGTCGACGGCGCGGAGGACGACTTCTTCAAGAAGGCCGGTACCAGGACCAGCTCCGCGCCCAAGGTCAGCGTCGCCGCCGGGAGCCCGAGGACGAGCGATCAGGTCAGCACCCAGGTGGTGAACGTGGTCGTCGGCGGCCCCAGCGCCAAAGCCAGCGCGGCCGATCCCGAGGCCGAGCTCGCCGCGGACATGGACGAGGCCCACGCGCGAATCAAGGCGGCCCGCGGCCAAAAGGCGGCGCCCGTCGCCGAGGACGCTGCCGAAGCTGCGCCGAGCGCCGAGGCTTGCGGGGAGGACGAGCTCTTCCACGGCCCCATGGCATTTTGGAAGCGCAATTGGGACCGCGCCCCCGGTCTCGCCAAAGGCGACTTCCTCCTCCGCGTGCTGGGCGGCAAGAGCCCCGCTGGCGGCTACGGCGGCCTCGGCCTCGAATATATGGTCACCGAGCACATCGGGCTCACGGTCAGCGGTTTTTGGGAGGGCCTCTCGAGTGAACAGAGCTTCGAGCGCAGCGGCTGGAAAGGCTGGGACTTCGCTCGCGGCGATCGCTGGGCCAACCCCAGCAGCTTGAGCGGGAGCCAGCTCGAGCGCGGCGGGGCCTATATGGTCGAGGTCGGCGCCACCACGCACCTACGCGCCTGGCGGCACTTCGATCTCTACGCGGGCATCGGCGTCAGCCACTTCGGTTACCTGTTCGATCAGCGCGAAGGTCGTCAGCTCGGCGGGGGCGTGTATGGACGCTTGGGCCTCGGTTTCAACTGGTTTTGGCGGGCCGCATTCGTGGGGCTCGATGCGGGCTGGTATCCGGTCGAGGCCTTCCGCTACGAGGTGCGCCGCCAAGAGGACGGCAGCGATGTCGTGGCCTTCGAGCAGCGCAAGGACCCCTTCGATCCGCGGCGCTTTGTGATGTCTGGCCACGTGGGCCTCAGGTTTTAGCGATGGCAGTGCTGCTGAGGGCGATCGCGGCGACCGCGGAGCTGAGCCGCTCGGTGCGTAGCCTGAGCGACGTCGAGCTGGTGCGCGCGGCCAAGGCCGGGTCTGGGTCTGGGTCTGAGTCTGGGGCTGGGCCCGCGATGTCGGCGACCCAAGAGCTCCTGAGGCGCCACGGCGATCGGCTCTTTCGGATCGTCTCCTTGCGTTTTCCCAGCCGCAGCATCGCCGAGGACATCGTGCAGGAGACCTTTCTCCGCGCGATGGCCGAGGTCAGCGGGCTCCGCGAAGAGCAGAGCTTCTTCGCCTGGTTGGTCCGCATCTCGATCCGGATCGGACTCGACGAGCAAAAGAAGCATTGGCGGGAGCTGTACCCCGGGGAGGTGCCGGAGGAGCAGGCCGAGCAGCCCATCGACCTTCAAGATCAGGAGGCGGTGCACCGCGCGCTGACGGCGCTCGACGAGGACACCCGCGAGCTGATCGTGCTCCGCTACTGGGCTGGGCTCTCGGTGGCGGAGCTGGCGGAGATCTTGGACGCCGAGGAACCGGCGGTGCGCAAGCGGCTCGAGCGCGCGCGCGCCAAGCTCGAGCGGCGCCTGCGCGGCTGGTTTTGGAGTCGTTGATGGACCACGATCGCATCACGCACCTGCTCGCCCGCGCGCTGGACGGTGAGCTCAGCCGCCTCGAGACCGAGGAGCTCGAGCGCATGACCCGGGCCGATCCCGAGCTGCGGAGGAGGCGCGCCGGTTGGCAGCGCTTCGAACGCGCGCTGGGCGCCGCCCTGAACCAGCGCCCTGGGCTGGACCGCGAGGCGATGGCGGCGCGGATCGCGGCAGCCGCGCAGACCACCGCGGCAGCACCTCAACCCTCGCGGGCTCCTCGGCCGCGGCTCGCTTGGGCGGCGATCAGCGCCGCCGCGCTAGTGCTCGGCTTGCTGTGGAGCCAGCGCATCGACGAAGTGTCACCGCCGGCCTTGGCCCAACGGGAGCGCGTGCCGGTGGAGGTCGGAGGCGACCGCGCCGCGCCGGTCGAATCTGGGCTGGTGACGATCCGTTTTTAGGCTGTCTTCCTCGAACGGAGGCTCAGTGCTTCTCACCCTCGACGTAGAGGTGAAAGGCGTCGTGCACGGCCTCGAGCTTCGCGGCGACCTCAGCTCGATCGGAGGCTTGGCAGGCCGCAGTGAGCGCGGCGAGCGACTGCGCCATGGCCTGGTGCTTGGCCTTGTCGGCCTCAGCGCTGAGCTCGGTGGCCACGGCCTTGCTCCCTTCTTCGAGCTTCGGGAGCGCGCCGCAGGCTTGCGTGTCGCGGTCTTTGCCCTTCTCGAGGTGATACACCGGCGAGAGCGTGTCGTGGAGCGCCTTCACGGAGGCGGCCATCTCGGGGTGCTCGCCGTGTTTTCCTTGCTCGTGGCCCTCGTGGCCTTCGTGCCCATCATGGCCTTCATGGTGCTGGTGAGCGCAGCCCAGCAGCGCGAGCGCGCTGGAGCAGAGGAGGGTCGCAAGGAGCTTTCGCATGCGCGTTGGCTATCAGCGCGGTGCAGGGCACACAAGCAGGAGTGGGGGCTGCGACCCCTCGTCGCGGCGCTCGCTACGAGGTTCGCTTAGCTCGGCGAAACCTCGATCACGATCTTCCCTCGCGTCCGCTTCGACTCGAGGCGCTCAAAAGCCTCGCGAAACGAGGTCAAGGGCAGCCGCCGGTCCACCACCGTCACCAGCTCACCCTGGGCCAACCAGCCCCCCAAGATCTCGAGATCTGCCGTTCGCGACCGCACCACCACCAAGCGCTCGCGGAGCGGCAGGACGCGGGACAGCGCGTCTCTCCACAGCGCGCGCGGCGAGGGCACGGTCCCGACCCAGGCGCCCCCGGGCAAGATCCACGGCGCGGCCTTGCTGCGCGGGAGGGTCCCGTACACGTCGAAGACCGCGTGGAAGGGCGCGGCCGGCTTCTCGCCGAGGTCGTAGGCCAGCGCCTCGGTCGCGCCCAGGGTGCGGGCCAGATCGCGGTTCACTGCGCTGGTGATGGTCGTGACCTCGGCGCCCAGTCTCCGCGCGATCTGGATGGCGTAGACGCCGACGCCGCCGGAGGCCCCATGGATCAACACGCGCTGTCCGGGCGATAGGCGAGCGAGATCCCGCAGCGCCTGCAGCGCAGTGAGGCCGGCCAGCGCGACCGCGGCCCCGTCATCGAAGCTGACCCCATCCGGGAGCCGGGCCAGCTCGTGCGGCGCGACCAAGACCTCGGAGGCCAAGGTCCCGCGGAGGAAGCGCCACTCGTCGAGCGCGCCGAAGACGCGGGTCCCCGGCGCGTAGCGGCCGCTCGGATCCTCGAGCACTCGACCGGCGAAGTCAGCGCCGGGGATCTTGGGGAAGCGCCGCCCGCTGAGGCGGCGAAAGCGTCCTTTGCGAAACAGGGCATCTTTGGGGTTCAGCGCGGCCCGCACCACCTCGACGAGCACGGACGCCCTGTCGGCGGCGTGAAGGATCCTCGAGCGCTGCGGCGCCTCCGCGTCCTCCAGCCGCAGCTGATCGATCCCGCCGTACTCGTGATAGCGGAGGGCGCGCACTCACTCCCAGCCGTCTTCGTCGTCTCCCGGCGTCGGGGTCGCGCCGGGCGCTGGCGGGGCCGGAGCAGCAGGGGTGACGGGCGCGATGGGCGCGGGCGTCCACACCGAAGACGCCGGAGGGCGCGGCTCCACCGAGGCGGCGGGCCTGGGATCTTTGGCCGGCGGCGGCGCCGAAGGAGCGTGCGAGATCTCTCCGGTCGGGCCGGGAACCTCGCGCACCGTACGCACGCTGCGCGTCAGCTCGGAGAGCTGCACGCCTGCGCCTTGGAGCTGCTTGGCGATCTCGGCGATCAGCTCGGTCGCGATCCCCGGCAGGCGCTCGCGCTGCTTGAGCTGGAGCGCGTTGGCGAGCATGCGGGACTTGGATTCGATGTCGGCGCCGACGCGGATCGCCTTCTCGGGGCGGGCGGCGCGGATGCTGGAGGCCTCGCGGGCCACCACGGCGTCGACCAGATCACCCACCACTTCCGCCTGAAATACCGGCTCGATCTCCGCGCTCTCATTGGGCTCGGGATCGCGGGACCAGCCGTTGCCCACCCGGCGCCAGGAGAAGCAGCTCGCGTAACCCTCGTGGCAGGCCGGCCCGTTCGGCTCCACCAGGTAGAGCAGGGTGTCGCCGTCGCAGTCGAGGCGGACGTGGACCAGGCGCTGGGTGTGGCCCGAGGTCGCGCCTTTCTCCCATAGCTCGCGACGGCTCCGGGACCAGTAGGTGGCGTTGCCCGACTCGAGCGCATGCTCCAGCGCCAAGCGGTTGACCCAGGCCACCATCAGCACGCGGCGGGTGCGGACGTCTTGGACCACGCACGGGATGAGCCCCTGAGGGTCCGGCCTCGTCTTCGACCACAGCGACTCGATCTCGAGCTTCATGGTCCGAAGGTCCATTCTACGACAGCTTCGGTCTTTCCGGGGGCGGGGGACACCGTCGCGTGGTGGGGTACGTAGCCGTCGAGGCGCAGCTCGATCTCGTGCGGGCGATCGGCGCTGACCTCCATGCTCTTCACCGGGGTCCGAGCTCCGATGTCTTGTCCGTCCAGGATGATCGCCGCGCCGGGCGGCTGGGTGCTGACCCGGAGCACCATGGTCGCGCTCCGAGAGGGGCCGAGGAGGACGAAGGCGTAAACGATCGCGCCGATCAGCGCGCCAAGGCCCGCGATGAAGAAGAAGATCCCGAGGCGGTCGCCGCGCTTGATCTCGCGGGTCCCCGAGGAGGTGTCGGCGCCGTTCATCGTCGTGGCAGAGCGCGCCGTGACCGGAGGAGGCGTCGGCGCGGACACCGGCGTCGGCGCAGCGACATCCAAGGCCGAGGCCGGGGTGGGGCGCAGCGTGGTCTCGAGCGCCATGTCAGCGGGATCGGCGGGCGCCCGGGTGATCACCGGCGGTGATTTGCGCTCGGCCGGGCCGACCGCGACGTCATCGCTGATGCGCTTGGCCTCGGCGGCGCGCCCGCGGATCTCGTCCATCTGGGCCTTAGAGAAGGTCCCCATCAGGGTGGGCATCTCGGCCGCGTCATCCATCGGCGCCGCCAAGACGGGCCGCTCGGCCTTGGGCGTGCCGGCGTCGTCGTCGAAGAGGTTTCTGACCTCATTGCGGATCCGGCCCCCGGTGGTGTCGTTGGCCAAGACCTTGGGGCGTCGTCCTCCTTCGGTGGGCTCCTCGGTCTCCTCCGCGTCGTTCGACCCAGGGCGCGGGATGGCCCCTTTTCCAAGGGATTTGATGAACTCGGCCCGGCCCGCGGTCATGGCCTCGATCAAGAGGTCATCGTCGCCGCGCTCGCGGGCCTTCTGCTCGACCGACATGCGATCGCCGAACAGCTCCCGCACGAAGCGGCCGAGCATCAAAGTGGTCGCGGGCGTGCGCTGGTCGAGGAGGAAGTGCTCGAGCGCCTCCTGCATCGCGGCGGCGTCGACGTAGCGCTCCTCCCGCTTCTTCTTGAGCGCCCGCATGAAGACATCGCCCAGGCCGCGCGGGAACTCGGCCGCGATGTTGCTCGGGTGCGGCGGGTCGGCGTCCAAGATGGAGCGCAGCACGTCCATGTCTGTCGAGGCGTAGAAGGGGTGCCGCCGGACCAAGAGCTCGTAGAAGACCTCGGCGATGGCGAACAGATCGGAGCGGCCGTCGACCACCCCACCGGTGATCTGTTCGGGGGACATGTACGCAAACTTGCCTTTGACCAGGCCGGCGCGCGTTTGGTGCAGCTTGCCCTCGGCCTTGGCCACCCCGAAGTCCACCAGCTTCACCGAGCCCTCGTAGGTGATGATCATGTTCTGCGGCGACACGTCGCGGTGGACGACGTTGAGCTTCTTGCCGCGCCCGTCGACGAAGCTGTGGGCGTAGTTGAGGCCCTCGAGGGCCTCGCAGGCGATGCGGACCGCCATGGGGATCGGGAGCTGCTTGTTGGCGGTGTGCAGGCGCGCCAGGAGATCCCGCAGGTTCACCCCGCGGATCAGCTCCATCGCGATGAACAGAGAGCCGTCGAGCTCGCCCAGCTCGTAGATCTGCACGATGTTCGGGTGGTTCAGCTGAGAGGCGATCCGGGCCTCGTCATGGAACATCTGCACGAACTCGTGGTCGCCTTGCAGCTCCGGCAGCAGGCGCTTGAGGACGACCTCGCGTTCGACCCCGGCCTTGCTGCTCGTCCGGGCGAGGTAGATCTCGGCCATCCCTCCCGAGGCGATGCGGCCGACGATGCGGTAGCGATCGGCCGGATCCCCGGTGACGTCGTAGCCCACGGCCGACGGCTTGGGAGAATAGGTCGGCACGCGAACCTCACTCCTACATATTCCGAAGGTTTGACGCGATGCAAGGAGGGCGAGGGGTCTTGGCCCGTTATCGGCGGGATGAACCCGCCTGCGGGCGCGATCGCTGCGCTCAACGCTTCGCTCGACGCTTTCGTCAGTCGGAGAGCGCGCGGAGCGGGTCGGGGAGGCCACGCGGGCGCCTTGAGTCGGCGAGGAAGGGCTCCACCCGTTCCCGCAGGAACTTCTCGAGGCGCAGGTTGATCAGCTCGGGCTGCTCGATCAGGGCCGCGTGCGACCCCCGGGGGATCTCGAGGAGCTCGGCGTTGGTGATTCGCTGCGCCATCTCCAGGGACAGGTGGCGCGGGGTAAACAGATCCCGCTCGCCGGCTACCACCAGGACGGGCACCTTGATCTCACCGAGCCAAGGCTCCGCGTCGTGCTCCTGCGCCGCCCGGACCATCTCCACGAAGATCTCCAGATCGAGCAGTGCCAGGTGATCGAGATAGGGGGCCATGTCGCTCTTTTTGCAGAGGTCTGGGTGCACCAGCCCTGTAATCCGGGCGAAGGGCCAGGCCATCGGGCTCTTCAGCGCGGCCTTCCCGAGCATATTCATGACGTCGGGGAAGCGGGTCGTGAGCCCGTACATCGTCAGGTAGATCAGGCGCCCCACCCGGGGATCGAGGAAGTGGTCGGCGACCTTGCCGAAGGTGCCCAGCATCGGGACGAGGCCGCTGACCCGATCGGGGAAGAGCCGCCAAAACTCCAGGATCACCTGGCAGCCCATGGAGTGCCCGAGCAAGAGCGCGCGCTCGATGTGGTTGGCGTCCAGCACCCGCGCCAGATCTTCGGCGTTGGTCGACATGCTCAGCGAGGGGTAGCTCTCCCGCGGTGGCCGCCCAGAAGCGCCGTGCCCGCGGTAGTCCCAGACCAGCACGTGGTGGTCCTTGACGAAGCGCTCGGCCACGTACTCCCAGAAGAAGGTCGAGACGCCCACGCCGTTGGCGCAGACGATCGCCGTGGCGTCGACGGGCCCGCCGGCGGCGAAGGCCAAAGGCGTTCCGTCGGCGGCCAGGGCCGTGCCGGAGCGGCTCCACCAGGGCGTCTGCTTGCGAAGGAGATCGACCATGCGAGGGGCCACCATACGCGCGGTCGTAGGGGGTGTGTATGGGGTGCTTCTGCCACATCCTCATGATAGAGAGGCGCCGTGGCCCATTATCTCGTCACCGGCGGCGCTGGTTTCATCGGCTCAAACCTCGTGGAGGCCCTGATCGGCCGAGGCGAGAAGGTGCGGGTCCTCGACAATTTCTCCACCGGGAAGCGGGCCAACCTCGCGGACTTCGCCAGCCGAATCGAGCTCCAGGAGGGTTCCATCACCCGCCTCGAGGACTGCCAGCGCGCGGTGGCCGGGGTCGACTATGTCCTCCATCAGGCCGCCCTACCCTCGGTCCCCAAGTCGATCGCGATGCCGGTGGAGTCCAACGAGGCCAACGTCGTCGGCACGCTCAATATGTTGGTCGCGGCCAAAGACGCCAACGTGAAACGCTTCGTCTACGCCGCCTCCTCTTCGGCCTACGGCGACACTCCCACCCTCCCCAAGGTCGAGACCATGCCGGGGATGCCGAAGAGCCCCTACGCGGTCCAAAAGTACACGGGGGAGCTGTATTTGAAGGTCTTTTACGAGACCTACGGCCTGGAGACGGTCGGTCTGCGCTACTTCAACATCTTCGGACCGCGCCAAGATCCGACCTCCTTCTACTCGGCGGTGATCCCCAAGTTCGCCACCGCCATGATGGCCGGTAAGTCTCCCGTGATCTTCGGCGACGGCACGCAGTCGCGCGACTTCACCTTCATCGCCAACGTGGTGGAGGCCAACCTGCGGGCCTGCGTCGCGCCCAAGGTCTGCGCGGGCCGCGTCATGAACATCGCTTGCGGGGAGCGGATCAGCCTGAACCAGCTGGCGGAGATCATGGCTCAGGCGCTGGGATCCAGCGTGAAGCCCACGTACGAGCCCGATCGCCCGGGCGACGTGAAGCACTCCCTGGCCGACGTCTCCTTGGCCCGGGAGCTGATCGGCTACACGCCGCAGGTGCTGTTCAAAGAGGGCATCGAGCGCGCCGTGCGCTGGTACCGCGAGCACCCAAACTGGGGGTAGAGAGCCGAACCGCTAAGCGGATCGTAGCGAGGGCGAAGAGGCCTAAATTCGTGGGCCAAAGCGTGACGCGAGCACCGGAGACGTACCGAGGTACATCGAGGAGCGGAGCGGCAGGTTTGGCCCAGGAATGACGGCATCTTCGGCCGCAGTAGGTCCGCTTAGCGGTTCGGCTCTCTAGCTCAAGGGCGCCGCGGCCGAGGAAAGAAGGCCGAGGTGCGCCGCACGTACTCGGCATAGCCCGGCTTCGTCCGGGAGAGATGGGCGTCGAGCATGGTCACGCCTGAGACGCGCAGGAGCAGGAAGCTCATCAAAACGGGGGCGAAGACGGTGGCCCAGCCATAGGGCTGCGGGAGGGCCAAGATCCAAAAGCCCCACCACAGGAGCGCCTCGCCGAAGTAGTTCGGGTGGCGGCTATAGCGCCACAGGCCGCTGTCCAGCACCTGGCCCCGCTTGGCTGGATCTCTCCGAAAAGCTGCCAGCTGATGGTCGGCGATCACCTCGCAGAGGAGCCCGATCAAGACGACAGCCGCGCCGAGGAGGTGGGTGAGGCCGATCGGGTCCGGCAGCACGGCCATCGTCGCCACGACCAGCGGCGCCGAGATGGTCAGCATCAGGAGCCCCTGCAGGACGAAGACCTGAAAGTAGCTCACCCACCAATAGCGCTGCGCCCCGAAGCGCTCCCGAAACGCCGCATAGCGCGGGTCCTCCGGCTTGCCGCGGCTGCGCCAGAGCAGGTGCGCCCACAGACGCAGCGCCCAGGCCGCGACCAGGGTCAGCACCAAGAGCTTCGCCGGCGTGGCCCCCGTGCGCAGAAAGCCCTGGAGCGACACCAGGAGAAAGCCGAAGGACCACCACGGGTCGACGATGCTGACGTCGGTGAGCCGCACGCTGACCAGCCACAGCAGGCTCATCAAGCCCAGCACCACGCCGGCGTTGGCGAGCCACAGGTACAGCATCAGCGCGCGCGGCTCCGCTCGGCGAGCTTCCCGGCCACCGCGGCCGCGGCGGTGAGGACCACGCCCCAGGTGATGTCGACCGGGACCAGCCGCGCCGGCCAGTCCCGGAGCACGGCCCAGTTCGTCAGCTCATAGGTGCTATAGGCGACGAAGCCGAGCGCCGCGCCGCGCTTGGCCGCGCTGCCGAGGCCGCTCGCGCCGAAGACGGCGTAGATAACGACGGTGGCGAGGTACATGGCGTAAAACAGGATCGCGGCCGCGGCGTGGGTTTCTTCGCGGGCCAACGCGGAGAGAGAGCTCCGGTAGAAATCGCGGGCCAGGACGCCGAGCCAGAGCAGATCGAGGACCACCAAGGTGGCGCCCGCGGCGAGGGTCGCCAAGACCTTGGTGCCCGAGGAGGGCCCGGGAGGATGCGGGGCGGACTCGACCATCGGGTCATCGTACGCCGCGCTCGGGCGGGCACAAGGACCTACGCCCGCGGAGCCCTAATCGCAATGCCGTTCACTTAGGCCTGTAGGGCATCTGTTTCTTTGTACTTGTTGGCGGCGTGGGCATTCTGTCCGAGTGGCACCAGTAGCGCTTCGCGCGCCAGCCACTTCGCGCGAAGACGCGCGCGGGAGCTTCGATTCGAGCTTGTCAGCAGGAGAGCCGTCACGAACGCAGGCTCCTGCGCTTGTTTCCCTGGCGATCGCGCTAAGTGATCGGCATTGCCACTAGCCCGCCCTAATCGTCGGTGTAGTGCGCCTGCATCGAGGGATAGTATTCCTCGAAGGTCGGCAGCTTCTCGCCCGCCCGCGCCGCGACCAAGTTGTCGAGGTAGTACTCCCAGCCCGGTCCCATATCCCGCGCGAGCTTGCGATCGTCCAAGTGATGCACGAACCGCAGCTCCGTCACGCTGCCCGTTTGGGTGAGCGTAAGCTCCAACTTCACCCCCCACTGACCCGTCGTCGATAGCGCCAACCGCCGCGGCGGCTCGCAGGCATCGATGTGCGCCTCCGACTCTGGCGCCCCTTGCTCAAACAGGAGCTTCACTTTGATGGTGTTTCCCGTGCCGGGCGTGCCGGTCCATGAACCGTACCAGCGCGCGGTGCTCTCGCTCTTCGTGAGGCTCGTCCATACGTCCTCGATCGGCGCTTCGAACCGGCGTGTCAGCACCAGATCATTGCCCTCGAGCCGTCCCGTCGGCTTCTTCATCCTGTCTTCTCCCTATTCTGCTTTCGCTGTTGATCCACCGCCGCGCGCTTCTTCGACGCACGCTTTACGCGATGTACTTCGGTCTCGAGCGCCATGAACCGACGCTCCCATTCGCTGGCCTGATCGCGCCGCAGCTCGGAGATGAACTCCTCGATCGCCGACAGCGGGCCGAGCTCCAGCCGATACACGCGCTCTCGCCCCTGCGCTTGGTCCACCACGAGCCCGGCCTCTCTGAGCACGCGCAGGTGCCGGCTGATCGCGGGTCGCGTCACGCTGAACGCCCCAGCGATGGCCCCCGCGCTCCGGGGTGCGTCCCGCAGCATGCGCAGGATCTGCCGCCGGATCGGGTCGGCCAGGGCGCTGGCGGCGTCATCCACGGATTATCGTGTAACCATGTTGTTACGCGTTGTCAACCGCTCGGCGCGGTCCATCAAGATGGGGTGCGTTCGCTCAAAACGATGGCGCGAGCCACCGTTCGTGGGTGGTGAACTGCCGGCGAGCGTCGTGTCGCTTGGCGGCACAGCGCTTGCTGAAAAGGAGGCATGATCCTCGCTTCACGCCCGCTGCAATCGCTCGTCTTGCTCGGCCTGATCGTCGGCCTCGCCGGCGCTTGTAAAGGCAAAGAGCAGGAGGCGAGCGCGCCCGCGCGCCCGACGACTTCCACGGAGGTCCTCCAGGCCCGGGCTCTCTTTGGGCCGCTGCCCTCCCGCTTCGATTCGCCCGCCAACCCGACCTCGCCGGAGAAGGTCGCTCTGGGCCGCCTCCTCTACTTCGAACCGCGGATGTCCCTCTCTCAGACGCTGTCCTGCAATAGTTGCCACCGGGTCGACCGCGCCGGCGTGGACGGCGAGCGCTTCTCCAAGGGACATCAAGGTAAGCTCGGCGGCCGAAACTCACCCTCGGTCTTCAACGCCGCCGGTCAGATCGCCCAGTTTTGGGACGGCCGTGCCCCGACCGTCGAGGAGCAGGCCAAGGGGCCCGTGCTGAACCCGGTCGAGATGGCGATGCCCGACGCGACCTATGTGCTGTCGGTCCTGCGATCGATCCCTGGCTACGAGGCGGCATTTCACGCCGCTTTTCCCGGCGACGCCGACCCGATCAATTTCGACAACTTCGGCCGAGCGATCGGGGCGTTTGAGCGCGGCCTGGTCACGCCCACCCGCTTCGATGAGATGCTGGGAGGCAAAGACGATGCGCTCGACGTCGCCGAGCGCGCGGGCCTCGCGCAGTTCATCAGCAGCGGTTGCGCCGGTTGTCATACCGGGCCGCTGGTCGGCGGGAGCATGTATATGAAGCTCGGCCTGATGCAGCCCTACGCGAACACCGCTGACCCGGGGCGCTATGGAGTGACCAAGAACGAGGGCGATCGGTACTTCTTCAAGGTCCCGAGCCTCCGAAATGTGACCAAGACTGGGCCCTACTTCCACGACGGATCGATCCCGGAGCTCCCCACCGCGATCAAGGAGATGGGCCGTCTCCAGCTCAACGCCGAGCTCACCGAGGCGCAGGTGGCCTCGATCCAGACCTTCCTGGCCACCCTCAGCGGAGAGCCGCCGGCCAACTATGTCGAGGAGCCGCCCCTGCTGCCTGCAGGGCCGAACACGCCAGCGCCGCGGGAGGAGTAGCCAAAGGAGCCTGATACTTAGTTCGCGCTCGGTCGGTGCGGCTCAGTTCGCCGGACCCACTGGGTTCCGCGGCGGCAAGATCTCGGTGAGGTAGTCCGACGCTTTGCCGTTTCGCCCCAGCGTCTCCGTCACATCGGGGTCCGCATCGCTCGCGAAGGTCGGCGGCTCGAGGTTCATCTTGGTGTCGTGGGCATCGGCGTCGTTGACGGGCGGGAGGGTGTCTGCGACCGCCTCGGCGAGGACCAACGACGCCGCGGAGAGGGGGGCAGGCGTTTCGGCGGGCGGTGGCGGCGGCGCCGCAGCGGGCGACAACGGCGGAGCCGCAGCGGGCGACAATGGCGGAGCCGCAGCGGGTGACAACGGCGTCTCAGCGGCGACCAGGGCCGGCGCCTCCGCGGGCGGCGCGATCGCGGGCGTCTTCGTGACCGTAGGCTCGGCGTGCGCCGTCTGCGGCGCAGCGTCGATACCGTACGCGCGAGCCCAAGCTGCTCGGGGATCCGCCGGATCCGCGGCCAGGCCGAACGGCGTCGCTGCGGCTCCCGAAGCAGCGATCGCTCGCCGGGGCGGCAGCGGCGCCGCGCCTGTCGTCTCTCCTTTTGGCGCGAAGCTCGTATGTGCCAGCTGAAACCGCAGCAGGTCCGCCAGGTACCAGAACAGGTAGATACCAAAGGTGAGCGTCGTCAGGAGATAGCCCAAGAGGTTGATCTTCAGACTCTCCCCTCCGGTCGCGTCATAGTTGCCCGCGTAGGTCAGGCCATCGACCGTAATCTCCGTGCCGCGCTGGAAAAACGCGATGAGCTTCACCTGGAACCAAAAGCCGTAGATTCCAAGCGTGATCATCGTCAGGAGATAGCCGACCAGGAAGGTCTTGAAGAGCTCGCCGCCTTGGCCAGTGTATGCGACGGTCCCCACGACCCGGTCGTTCTCCCGGATCGTGGTCGCGCCGAGCACCACTCGCTGCACGTTGCACATCATCCAAGGCGCGTAGATGCCAAAAGTGACCATCGTCAGGAGATAGTTCACGAGGAAGGTCTTGAATAACTCTCCCCCGGTGAGCGCAGAGTTGAGCGTGAAAACTCGGCCATCGCTGCGGACCGCGGTCGTGTGGCTTTGATGGAACTTCACCAGGTCGACGATGAACCACGGCAAGTAGATGCCGAGCGTGACTATCGAGAGGAGGTACCCGACGAGGCCGCGTTTGAACAGCTCCCCGCCGGTCCCGGTATAGGCGACGTTGAGCTCGTCCTCTCCGACGCGGATCGTGACCTTCCCTGCGACCAGCTTGATCAAGCCGACCAGGAACCACGGCAGATAGATGCCGAAGGTGATGGCGGTGAGGAGCCAGCCCTTGAGCAGGCCTTTGAAGAGCTCTCTGCCCGTGCCACGAAACTCGAATTTGGTCTGCATATTCGGTGCTCCGATCACCACTTCGCCTTGGGTGATTTCTTGCGTGCGGCCGGTCGCGCGACGGGCGGCTTCTCGGCGGGCGGGGCTTCGCGGCGCTCCTCGACCGCCGCAGCCTTCGGCTCTGCCAGCGGCGCGGCGGGGGCCACCTCCGGGAGAGGTTCGACGGCGTGGGCTCGTTCCTGGATGGCCGCTGCGGCCGAGGCGCCCCGGTACTTCGCGAAGGCGGGGACGGCGATCGCCGCGGCGATGCCGGCGATCGTCGCTGCGATGATCACCGCGCCGCCAGCGCCACCGCCGGCCAGCATCGGGGACACGACGTACGCGAAGGGGTTGCGCTCGACCTTCGGGAGCACCGTGCTCGGGCGGGTGTCGCCGAGGATCGCTCCCATGCGCTTGGGTAAGTAGGGGTGGCTCATCGCCAGCTCCACGACCCCCATCCAAAAGCCGCCCGTGTCGAGGCGCTGCTTCAGGTACTCATCGACGTCGAGCCGCGGAGCATAGCGCCCCCCCGCGGCCAAGACCGCGATGCCGCGCACCGCGCCTTCGCTGGTGCCCGCGACCACGGTGCCCGCCCGATCGCAGGAGTATTCGCAGGCGCGCGCGTAGGCGTGCCCCAGCAAGGGGACGAGGCGCGAAGGGAGCAACAGCGGAGCCATCTTGGCGTGGCCCAGCGCGAGGTGGCCGATCTCGTGGCCGATGATGAAGTCGATGCTGCCGTCGTCTTCGGCACAGGCCTCGAGAAGGTCGGCGTAGAGCACCACGAAGCTGCGATCGAGGAACCGCATCGCGAACGCGTTGAACGCGCCCCTATGGTTGTATAGATATGCCTCCGGGACCGACGGCAGCTCCAGCCTCTCCGAAGCCTTCACCAGGCGGGCGTACAGCTCTGGGAACTGAGCCGCGGTGATCCGGACCCCGTTGCCCTTCAAGGCGGCCAAGAACATCGCCTGTCCCACCAGGACCACCGCGGCCGCGCTCGCGATGTAGACGATGCCCAGGCCTAAGGTCCCGACGACCAAAACGCCCCAGAAGACACAGGAGACGACCAGGCAGATCGTGTACAGCGTCCGCTCTTTTTCCGTCCGCAGCTCGAGAACCATCGTGATTCATACGACGGAAATGGGGACATCTTCCCTGCGCCGGGGGAACCTCAGGGCCTCCACAGCCAAGCGCAGATCTCCCCGAACCGCGAGGACCAGGACGCCTCGTCGTGGTGGCCGCCCGGGACGATCAACGCGCGCTCGTCCCGCACTCCCACCTCCTCGAGGGCCCGCTGGACCGCCAGCATGTTGCGCGTCAGCAGGTCGTTTGGGAGGTCCCGTATCTGCTCAGCGTCGCCGAGATCTTGATGCACGCGCAGGGGTGCGCTCGGCGGGTTGGCGCGCACCCAGTCCGCCATGCGCAAGGTGTGCGTCAGCCCATTTTGATAGCTCGGGGAGAGGGCCGCGACCTTGGAGTAGAGGTCAGGCCTCCGGAGGGCGGCGGCCAAAGCCATCGAGGCCCCCATCGAGCTCCCGCCGATGGCGGTATGGAGGCGATCGGCGAGGGTTCGGTAGCGCTGATCGATCAGCGGCTTCAACGTCTCCGCCAGGAATTGTAGGGTCAACGCGCCCTGCGCCGTGCCCGCCGGGCAGTTTGGGTGAGGGTCCTCGGGGAAGACGCTGTATTCGCAGGGGCGATCGGGGCCGCTCTCGACGCCGACCACGATCAGCCCAGGAACTCTGCCCTCCGCTTCGAGCAGGAGGAGCGTCTCGTCGACCCGCCACTCCTGGCCAAAGCTGGCGGTGCCTTGGTCGAAGAGGTTTTGCCCATCGAATAGGTACACCACGGGGTAGCGTGCGGTGGAGCGATCGTAGCCGCGGGGCAGCCGGACCCAGATGTTGCGCGTCGTGCTCAGCTGGGGAATGACCACGCTGGGGAGGACGCTCACCGCGCCTCGGCGAGTATCGGCCGGTGCAGGGCCATCCAGCCACCGCTCGACGATCAGCGCCGCGGTGGGGAAGGCCGGATCAAAGCGCAGGGTCCGGTTGGGGCGATCGCGTCCGTCGAGCGCCGCTTCGACCGAGCTCCAGGATCCTCGGGTGAGCTTGAGCTCGATGGACGCTCCGGGCGTGACCGACGGCAGCTCCAAGGCCCAGCCACCATCTCCATCGGGGCTGAGCTGGGCCGCGGGATCGGCCGGATTCCATGCGTTGAAGGTGCCCGCGGCGTAGATCGGCCCGGCAGGCGCGGCTACGACGGCGAGCCTCAGCGGGCTCGCGTCCGGGGCCACCACGGCGTCCGGGGCCTCCACGGCGTCCGCGGCCTCCACGGCGTCCGGGGCCACCACGGCGTCCGGGGCCACCACGGCGTCCGGGGCGCTCTGGGACGCGTCTTCGGGCTCGGCCGCGTCGGCGAGCGCGCGCGCGTCTGGGAGCTGTTCGGCGTCGGCAGCGCTGGGCTCGCGGGCGTCCTCCGCCGGGAACACCGCTGCGTCCGCGTGCTCGCTTCCGAGGGCGTCGCTCCGCCCCGGGTTTGGAGGCGTCCCCTGGCAGGCCACCGAGATCAGTCCCGCGAGGAAGCAAGCGGCGCGACGCACAGGCCAGAGCGTCCCACGGGCTCAGAGCTGTCAAGCATCCACGCGCTGGCGTGGCAGGTGGGTCCGCGCCCAGGCCAGCGCGGTGTTGAGGTGAAGCTCCAACACGGGCTGGATCGTGCCGTGGTCGTCGCGCTGATAGCCGCCCGCGAGGTTCCAGGCGACCGGGAGGGAGAGCTCCTTGGCGACCCGAAAGACGATCGCGTCGCGCTCCGCCAGCTCCTCGGTCTCCAGCCAGCCGCCCAGCGGGTCTCGAAGGTGGGGGTCAGCGCCAGCTTGATAGAGGAGCAGGTCACAGTCCTCAAAGGAGCGCACCAGCGCCGGGAGGGCGCGCAGAAAGGGCGTCGCCTGTGCGCGGCTCGAGAATCGCGCGCCGGCGGTGAAGTGCTGAATCCAGCTGGCGGCCTGGAGGCGCTCGATGATCTCTGCCGTGCCGTCGCCGAAGTGCTGGTCGCAGTCCAAGATCCCGACCCGCGTGACCAGACCCTCCGCCTGGAGGACAGCGGCGGTGACCATCAGGCCATTGAAGCTGCAATAGTCTGCTGCGCGTGCCCAGCCGGCGTGGTGAAAGCCGGAGCAGGGTGCGGCGACCGCCGTACGCTCGATCACGGCGGCCCGCCCGGCGGCGAGCATCGCGCCGGTCGTATAGGGGAGGCTCCGGGCCACGGCCAGCGAGCGGTTGCCGAAGCCATTTGGGATCTCGCCTGCGAGCAGGGCCCGAACGAAGCCTGGTTCATGCGCCAGGCTCAGCTCCTCGGGCGTCGCCGGCGCGGGGCTTCGGAGGTCGAGCGGCAGCCCTGCTTCTAGCCAAGTGGCGACGACCTGCGCCGGCTTCGCGGCGCTCGGTGAGTAGCATTCGCTGTCAGCGACCATCTCGGGGCGAAAGTAGGTGGCGAGCTTCATGCCCTCAGGATGGACGCCGCCACCACTGTGCGAAATGGACAAAGAACGTCAGTATCATGACTATACAGTCATGATGGACGCCAGCCTGTTTTCGAGGAGCGGGATGTCGCTCGATCGCCTGCGATCGTTCCTCGCCCTCGCCGACGCGGGCGGAATTGCCAAAGCGGCCCCGCGGGCCCCCGTGAGGCAGAGTCAGCTGAGCCGGCAGCTTCGGGAGCTCGAGGACTTCTTTGGGAGCCCGTTGGCCGTGCGGCAGGGGCGCGGCCTGCGCCTCACGCCCTTGGGCGAGCGCCTGGCGCGCCACGTGCGCCACATGTTGGCCGGGCTCGTCGACATCGCGCAGGAGGCGGCGCAGGCCCCCCTCGCACTGTCGCTGGGCGCTGGGGGCAGCGTGCTCGAGTGGTGGGCCATCCCACGGCTACCGGCGGTGCTCGAGCGTTTCCCGCGGATCGAGCTCGGGCTCGGCTCGGCGTCAGCGGACCAGATCGTCGCCGGCCTGGAGGATGGGCGCCTGGATCTTGGCCTGCTCAGGCGAAGGGAGGTCCCCCGCGGGATGTGGTCGCGCCCGCTCCTCGGCTATGGCTTCGTCTTGGCCGTTCCCCGGGCGCGCTTGCCGCGGCGCAGGCGGCCCCGCCTCGAAGAGGTGCTACAGAGCGTCCCCCTCGCGCTGGTCGACAATGAAGCGGACCTCCTCGAGCCAATCCTCGCGCGCGCCGAAGGGCGGCTGGTGGTGCCGCTCCACTGCGAGACCTTTCCGCAGGCGCTGGCGGCGCTGCGCACGCTGCGTTGTGCCGCGGTGCTACCGACGCTGGCCACCGCCGAGCTCCCGCGGAGCCACTTCGCGCGCTACGAGATCCCGAACCTGCCGGCGGCCCGGCTCTCTTTGGTGAGTCGGCCGGGATTTGAGGAGGCCAGTCCACACGGCCATGCCTTCGCGCTCGAGCTGGCCCGGGCCCTGCGCGGTCCCGACTGACAACAGCTACTTCACGCCCATGCGCACCACAAAGGCCCGCGCCTCCGGCGAGTAGCCGCTGGCCAGCCAGGTCCCTTCGTTCAGCTTCAGAAACTCGCTGGGCCACATCCCGCCCAGCGCGCCGTCGTACGAACGGCAGCTCGACTGCTCGGGGCTCCAGGTCTGCACGTAGCCGAAGCGGCCCCCGAAGATCAGGTTGCGGCCCTGGACCGCCAACGCTGTCGGCTGCTGGGCTTTGAGCTCCTCCACCACCTCGAAGCGGTCACCGACCAAGCGAAACAGAGTGGTGATGACCTGCGCGGTCTCCGTCTGGAGAGTGTAGGTATCGTCCACCGTATAAACGGGCGGCAGGTAGCTCTCCTCGTGGCCGCTCGGCACGGTCAGCGGGGTCAGGCCTCCGCTCAGACTCAGGCGCGCGAGCAGATCTCCATGCGGACGGGTCACGATGAAGGTCTCGGGGGCCCGGGTGGGCGAGATCCCGGCGCAGGTCCCAAAGACGTCGAAGTTATGGTCGCCGGGCGCGTCTTGCCGGTTGCAGGAGGGGTTGGGCCGGACGGCTTCGGCGATCAGCGTCGTGACGGCGAGGCCGTTCAGCTCGACCTGGAAGAGGCCCCCTTGCTCGGTGATGAGGAGCAGCGCGCGCGGCGTTCGCTCGGGCACCGCGCGCATCGCCACCACCTTCGTCGGCGTGGGTAGGTCCAGGATCTTGGTGAAGCCGCCCATGATCGTGCCGCGCCAGAGCTGAGATCCTCCCGCGCGGGGGGCGACCGCCAGGTAGATCGGCGCGCCGACCTGCACCGCCGCGTTGATCCGCGCGGGCAGCGCCTTGAGCCCGTCGAAGCTAGCGGCGTTGAGCTCGTCGATCACGTCCGTGTTGGCGTTGTAGTCGTAGATCCGCAGCGCAAAAGGGGCCTCTGGGCGACCGACCTGCTCCCGCCCAGTGAAGAGCAGGACGTGCCGATTGCTCAGGAGCACGGTCGCCGAGATCGGCTCCGTCGCGCCGGGCAAGGGAAGTGGCGGGCTGAACGCGAGCCCCAGGCAGACGGGCTGGCTCTTGAAGCTGGGGCTCCGCAGGGGCGGGAGCGCAGTGCTTGGCGCGCGGGTCCAGCCGCCCGTCGAGGTGATCGTGACCCGCTGGGACCAGGTCTCGATCGGTGGAGGGAGCGCCTCGCCTTGCTCTGTCGCTTCGACCACCCCGGGCGCTGCTGTGGTGTAGTCGCTATAGCGACGCTCGTAGAGCTGAGCGTAGATCTGCGCCTGGTCGGAGTCGCTCACGGTGAGCCGGGGCAGCTGGTCGATCCCCGCGCCGTCGCGCAGATCGATGATGTAGCTGGCGCTCTTATTGGCCTCGATCAGGGTGAGGACCATCGTGGGCAAGACGTCGGCCGGGAAGTCGACCTTGATCGCCAGCGGCAAGGTCTCAGCGGTGCAGCCAGCCCAGAGGAACAGCGAAGCGATCGCGCCCGCGGGCGGTCTCATCCAGGGTGCGCCTCGCACGGCGCCAGCATCGCACAGCTTAGAACGCGGTGCAGCGGTCGGAGGACGCCGTGTAGGTGTCGATCGGAGTGATCGTGCAGCTCGAGTTGCTGGCCAGATCGATGCGGGCCACCGTCCAGAAGTCGTTGGGGGTGCAGTTGCCGGCGTCGTTCCCGTTCAAGGGGCGTGAGGTGAAGGTCTGGTTCGGCATCAGCACGCCGCCGCAGAAGATCTGCACCGTCGCGGTACGCCCGGCGGCGCGGCCGAAGTTGTGGACTCCGACCGTGTAGCTCGTGGTGCCGGGGCTGGCCTCTAGGGTGGTGGTCTCGGGACCGTCCTGCGAGGTGTTGTCAAAGTCGAGCTGCGGATTGGGGCCGAGCGCGGCCATGAAGGCCGGATCCCACACCGGCGTGCGCTCGCCGTAGTAGCAGTCGTCGACCTGGAACCAGGGCGTGTTGGTCGAGTTGTGAAGGTGGAGATCGACGTCGCCGCTGCCGTCCCAGGTCAAGGTCACCCGGAGGCCGTGGCCCACGGCGGTGACCGCGGTGGTGCAGGTCTCAGAATCGCCCTCACTGTCATGGACCGTGACCTCGATGGCGTAGACGCCCACCAAGTACGGCAAGAAGTCCTCGGTCTCCTGGTCCGGCGGATCGGGCGTCCACTGATTGGGCGTGCCCATGCCGCCGGCGGGGGACATCGTCACGTTCCACTCGTAGCCCACGATGGTACGGCCGATGCTGGTGCCGATGGCGTGCAGCGTCACCGGCATGCCGGCGGGGACGGTCACGGGCGCGGGGCACTCGATGCTGGTGATCGAGAGGCCAGTGCCGGCCAGCACCGAGGTGTGCGCGGGCATCGCGGGGTCCGACTTCTGGAAGAAGAACAGCGCCTGGTGCGGTCCGCCGCGGCGCGGCGCGAAGGAGACGGCGACGTTCTTGATCATGCCGGCGCCGAGGATGATGTCGTCTTCGGGGCCATTCACCAGCGTGAAAGCGGCGGCCGTCGCGGCGGTGGTGCCGGTGCCGGCCAGGACCTGCAGGTCGTGGAGGATGCAGTCATGGTCGCCGACGTTCTCGATCCGCACGCCTTGCACCGAGCTCATGCCGGCCTCGACCACCCCGAAGTTCAGGGGGTCCGGGCTCACCGTGAGCTGGCAGGGTGGTAGGTCGAGGCCGATGCCGTGGATCTCCACCGTCACTTCGGGCCGGCTCGCGTCGTTGGTCGTCAGCACCACGCGGCCGTCAAAGGGACCCTCTGCGCTCGGGGCGAAGGTGACGTCGACCGTCTGCGCTGCTCCGGGCGCGACGAGCGCGTTGGGGCGGCTCAGCATATAGGGCAAGCTGCTCGGGTCCAGCACGATCGCGGAGACGTTCAGGCCCTGATCGCCGGAGTTGGTGATCAGGATGCGCCGCACCAGCGTACCGCCCAGCGCCACGTGCCCAAAATCGAGGCGCAGCGGCGAGACGTCGATGGCCGGACCGCCGACCGAGCCCGCGAGGGTGACGCGCACCGGTGCGAGGTCGATGCCGATGGTCGGGCTGCGGCCGCGAATCAGCACCGCGCCGTGCACCACCCCGCCGGCGGCTCGCGTGGCCTCGGTCGGCGAGTACTGCACGTCGATCGTGAAATGCGCGCCGCCCGCCAGCAGGTTCGGCGTCCCCGTCCAAGGGTTCGCGGTGAACTCGGGCGAAGAGACAGGATCCAGCGCCCAGCCTACGACCTGGATCGGCTCGGCCGTGGCGTTGGTGCAGTCGATCTGCCGCGTCAGGTGACGCCCTGGGTAGATCGAGAGGAAGTCGATGGCGGCCGGGGTACAGCTGAGCGCGGAGTCCGTGCTCTTGCCGACGAGCTCGAGGGTGACCTCACACAGCGGGTCCCGGCAGTAGGAGAGCTTCCACCGCGCCTGGTCGGTGTGGCCGGGGTTGGCATCGGGGAAGTAGCGAACCTGGATGGTCGTCGAGGTGTGCGAGGCCAAGCGGGTGCTGGGCTTGAGGAGCGAGCCGTCTTGCTCGACCGGGCTCACCACCTCGAAGCGGCCCATCCCCATGCGGTGTTCGATGTCGGGGGTGCCAGCGGCGGTCACGGCGCCCAGGAGCTCGACGTCGCTGGAGAGGAGGTTGGTGATCTTGACCGGCATGGTCCGGCTCGAGCCGACGAGGACCTCGCCGAAGTCGACCGGCGCGGGCTCGATGAGGAGGGCGTCCTTCACGCCGCGTCCCTGCAGGTCGATCTTCACCTGGGCGCGATCGGTGATGTTGGTGATCAGCGTGAAGGAGGACTGTACCGGCTCGGCCATGGCGGCCAGCGGTTGAAAGCTCACCGTCACCTTGGCACTGGCGTTTGGGGCCAGCGTGAGCTTGTTCGGATTGACGCGGAACTCGTGGGTCTGAGCGCTGAAGTTCTCGCCGAAGGTCATGCTGTCGATCACCAGCACGCCGTTGCCGCTGTTCTTGAAGTCGACCTCCCGCTTGGAGACCACGCCGACCGGCACGTCACCGAAGTCGATCTTTGTCTCCACGTCCAGCACGCCCCCGGATCGCTCGAGCGACACTGGGTCGGAGCAGGCCGCGAGGACCGAGAGCGACGCCAGGGCGGAACGGATCCGTAGGTGGGAGATGCGCATGAGTCTGTCTCCATTATCGGAGGGCATAGAGCAAGGTGCGTGAATTACACGCCATTGCTGGGGCGGGGCGGCTCTCAGGATGAGGCGCGGTCCCCAATCGGGCCTTGGCACCCTGTTTTTCCTGCCGTTTTTTGCACAACGCGCCCGGTCGAGGGCAGGCCATCCTGCCGACCGATGAGGCCGACCCTGCCCACGTCGAAGCGTGGATGGACAAGCGCCTCGCTCCGGCGGATCGCGGCCCAGACCCTCAATTGCCGAGGTATGCCGAGTGGCAGCGCACGCAGGTCTCGGCCAGCTCGCCGTAGGCCTTGGCCAAGCCCGCGCCATCCGGCGGGCGCTTCTCGGCGATCTGCGCCAGCTCCCTCGCCTTGGCGGCCAGCTGATCTTGGAGGACGAAGAACTCGGGCGGCAGGGCGGAGTTGAGCAGGGTGTCGTCCCCCGCCAGGGGCCGCGCCAGCCGCGGCTCGGTGGCGATCGCGTTCGCCAGGCTCCTCGCTGCGTCATAGTCGAGGAAGAGCACGGCCCACTGGAGCACGCTCATGTCGTCGCCGTGCCCGCGCATGCGATCCGCGATCACCGAGCGGACCGCCGCCGAAAGGTTGGCGGGCGCGGGCATGACGCTGGGGCGCTGGGGCCTGGGAGCCGAGCTGGCGGGGCCCCCACAGGCCGCCAATGCGATGAGAGCCAGGCCGATAAAGCTGCGCACGCGTCGAGGAGGTGCAAACGGGGGGCCCTTCGAAGTCTCGGTGGATGCAGGCTTCTCTGTGCCTCCTTGGTAACGTTTAGGCTCCGAGGGCGCGCTCGAGCTTCTCGAAGATGCCCCCAAAACCTCCGTTGGACATGATCACGATGGTGTCCCCGGACCGCCGGCTCGCGCTCAGCTTGGCCACGATATCCTCGACCCCCGCGATGTTGGAGGCCGGGACACCCGAGGCCGAAATGTCCTTGGCGAGGCGCTCGATGTCGAGACGCTCCGCGGCCGGGATCTCGGGGCGGCCGACCCCGGCGATGATCACCTCGCTGGCTACGCCGAAGGCTCGTGCGTAGTCCTCTTGAAAGTAGGCCCGCGAGCTGGTCGCGCTGCGCGGCTCGAACACCGCGATGAGCCGCCCCTGTGGGAAGCGCGCGCGGAGACCGGCCAGGGTCTCCTGCACCGCGGTCGGGTGATGGGCGAAGTCGTCGATCACGCGCACGCCGCCGATCTCAGTCCGCACGCTTTGGCGCCGCGCTACGCCCTTGAAGGTCGCCAGACCCTGCGCCAGCTCAGCGCTGCTGAGGCCGAGGGACAGCGCGGTGGCGGCGGCGGCGACGGCGTTCTCCACGTTGTAGACGCCATAGAGGGGGAGATCGTAGCGGCCCAGGCCTTCTCCGCCGCGGGTCAAGGAGAAGCGCGTTCCCTGCGGAGTCACCTCCAGATCCTTGGCACACCACAGCGCGTCGGCACCGGGGCGAGCGCTATAGGTCTCGACGCGCGCCCGCGCCCCCTTGGTCCGGGGCAGCACGCGCGGCTGGGAGACGCAGGCCAAGATCAGCCCGTCGTTCGGGACCAAGGCCACCAGCTTGTCGAACTCTCGCTCGATAGCCTCCACGTTCGGGTAGATGTCGGCGTGATCGAACTCGAGCGAGGTCAAGACCGCGGTCCTCGGATGGTAGTGAAGGAACTTGGGCACCTTGTCGAAGTAAGCGGTGTCGTACTCATCGCCCTCGACCACGAAGTAGGGCCCATTTCCCAAGCGAAAACCTTCGTGGAAGTTCTCGGGCACCCCGCCGACCAGCAGGCCCGGATCGCGGCCCGCCGAGGTCAAGACCCAGGCGATCAAGCTGGTGGTGGTGGTCTTTCCGTGGGTGCCGGCCACCACGATGCTGTGGCGATCGGCCAAGAAGAGATCGCCGAGGGCCTTCGGGAAGGAGGTGTAGCGCAGGCCCCGCTCCACGACCGCCTGGGCCTCGGGGTTGGTCTTACGAATGACGTTGCCGACGACCACCAGATCGGGCGCCGGGTCCAGATTCTCTGGGCGATAGCCGCGCAGGACCTCGATGCCCCACTCGGCCAGCTTGTCGGACATCGGCGGGTAGACGTTGTCGTCGCTGCCCCGCACGGAGTGGCCGGCGGCCTTGAGCAGGCCGGCGAAGCTGCCCATACCGGTCCCGCAGATCCCGAGCAGGTGAATGCGTAGCGGCGTAACCACGGCCGGAGGATACCACAGCACGCGGGCGGCGAAGCTCTGCCGGCAGGCCTACTGAACCACGAACTCGCTGAGCAGCACCCGCTCCACCTTCCGCTGCCCCACGTACTTCTCCATCCGGGTCCGGAGCTCGTCCAGGATCTTCTCCTTGTTCTCTTCGCCCATCGTGTCGGCGATAGAGAGTCCGGAGAGGTAGCGCAGGATCTCGTCACGGATGAGGGCCTTGTTGCCGTTGGCCTTCTCCACCACCTTCTGATCGACCACCTCCACGTCGAAGGTCGTCTTCAGATAGCGGCTCGAGCCCGGCTCATTGAGGTTCACTACGAAGGCGTCGAAGCTCACCGTGGGCCCGGGGCCTTCGCCGCCCTCGGCGTGCTCATCCTCGTGGCGCTTCTCCTCGATCTCCACCTTGACGGGCGCCATCACCCGCATGGCGACGAAGGCCGTGGCACCCACGTTGATCAGGCCGACCAACAGGGTCACCGGGACCAGCTTGAGCATGCCGAGCTTGGGGAGGCCGGCCGGAGCGGCGGCCTCCTTCTTCTCTTCCTTCTTCTCTTCCTTCTTCTCTGGACCGCTCATGCTGCACCTCGATCACGCTGCCTCGAGCCGAGCCAAGTCACCGGCCAAGATCGCGGCTCCCGCGGCCACCGTCGTCTGGGGATCGGCCTCGTAGGAGACCGGGGACCCGAAGACCCGCGCGACACTCGTTCGCACGAGGGGGACGAAGGTCGTTCCCCCGACGAGCACCACCGCCGCCAGATCCTGAGGGCGGAGCTTGGCACCGAGCATACACTCGGCGGTGATCCGCAACGTGCGGTCAACCAGCTCTTGCCACAGTGGTTCGACCTCCGACCGACTGATCTTGAGGTCTAGATCCTGCGGACGGCCGCCGACCGTGCACACCTTCTCCAGGCGAAAGTGCGTCTCGGGGACCGAGGACAGCGCGCGCTTGACCAGCTCGGCTTGGCGCTCGATGCGGGCCTTGGCGATGATGTCTCGGTTGGCGTCGAAGCGGTACACCTTCCACAGGTGGTTGATGACGCTCATGCCCAAGGCCTCATCCAAGTTGTCGCCGCCCAGGCAATCGTCGCCCCCCGAGGAGAGCACCCGAAAGTCGGTGTCGTTCTGCTCGATGGCCGTCACGTCGAAGGTGCCGCCGCCGAAGTCATAAACCAGCATCTTGCGCTGGCCGCGGAAGTCCTGAAGGCCTGCCGCGACGGCCGCGGCGCAAGGCTCGTGGACGATGCGCACCACCTCGAGCCCAGCCATCTTGGCCGCGAGCTGGGTGGCGTCCCGCGTCCTCTGAGAGGCGGCGACCGGGACCGTGATCACCGCGTGCTTGAGCTTGGTGCCGAAGCGGACCTCGGCTCGTTCGCGCAGGTAGCGGATGATCATGGCCGCGACCTCGGGCGCTCCGTAGTCGCGACCGCGGGCGATCACCCCGACCTCGTCCCCCGGCAGCGCGCGGAGCTTGGTGTTGCTGGTGGCGTCGAGGAGGCGCACCGCGGGCGAGTCCTTGGACCGACCGAGCAGGCGCTTGACGCCCCACACGGCGTTGGCGGGATCGGAGATACGCATCTTGTCGGCGCGTTCGCCGACCAACGGCGGTCCGTTGCTCCCGAAGTACACGACGCTCGGGATGCAGGCCTCGCCGCGCTCATCGAGGGCGAAACGCAGCTTGCCGCCGACGACCGCGGCGGCAGTGGAGAAGGTGGTTCCGAGGTCGATGCCCAAGATGGTCGGAGCGTTGCCGCGATCCCACTTGGGCGGTGCCTCGATCGAGTATCGGCGGCGGCCAGGCTCGTTCACCTACGTACTATCGGCACAATCCACGAATAGCTTAGAGCTCATCTCGAGAATGCCCTCGGCTGCAAACGCGGATCCTCTCGCTGCGCCGGGCAGCCTCCTCCGTCCGCTCCTCGACGCAGAACAACTGCGCCTCCGGTGCTCCGTCGTCGGGTGCCCGGCTCGCTTCGGTCTCCACGTTTTCATTACGAGCGCATTCTCGAGATGAGCTCTAGCGCTGGTAGCTGCCGAGTCGACGGGCTCCGGTCGCGCGTTCGCCCATCTGAAATCGGGCCCGAACCAAGGCCGCCTCCCAGCGCTTGTCGCGCTCCTCGAGCTCGGTGAGTAGCGCGCGGCTCGCACCTTCGATCCGCTCCTCGTCTAAGGTAGCCAAGATCTGGGCGCGCCGCTCGACCATCTCGGCCGCTGCGACGAGCACGTCCTCCGGATCGACCGTCGGCCGCGGCGGAGCGCCTGTGCAGCTCAAGAGCTGCTCGAGGATCTGGTCGGCCGAGGTCTCTTCGCTCATTGCGCGATCCCGGTGGCTTTGCGGAAGGAGTCACGCAGGCCCGCGAGGATTCGCTGGGCCTCGTCCAGCGGTTTGGGGTCCATGTTGAGGTTGGCGCTGATCAGCTGCGACCCGCAGTAAGCGTAGAGCAGCGCGAGGTTCTCCGAGAGCTCTGGGGCGGCCTCGTGGTTGAGGGCCAAACCGAGCTCGTCGAGGATGCGGTGGGCGTGGCCGAGCGCCTCGCCCTTGGCCCGGATGTCCTTGCGGATGATCCCGTCCTTCGCTTGCTCCAGATCCAGTAGGAGTCGACCGTACAGCTCGTCGAGGACGCGCGTCGGGGGGGCCGAATCCAGGAAGACTTTCTTGTAGGCGATGGCGGCGGCTCGAGCTTGCATGGGTTCCTCAACCGAAGATCTTCGAGATGTACGTCATTTGGCTGTTCAGCGATCCGATCAGTGAGTCGGCCGCCGAGAACTGCTTCTGAAGGCGGGTCTCCAGCGCGCTGGCCCGATCTTCGATGCGCGAGATCTGGTCGTCGAAGCTCTGGATGCGCGAGCGCAGGCCGTTCTGCCGGGAGGCCAGCATGCCGGTGCTGGAGCGCGTATAGTCGTCGGTCAGCGATTTGAGTGCGCCGGTGAGTCCTCCCTCCTCACCAGCGAGCAGCTGGACCAGGTCCGCCGAGGTGGTGGAGACGGCCGCGTCGAACTTGGCGTCGTCGAGGATCAGCACCCCGGTCTTGTCCGCCGCCACCCCGAAGCCACCCAAGGAGCGCGTCACGGTCCCGCTGAGGAACTCCTGCCCGACCAACAGAGAGAGGCGGCGCTGCAGCCCTTGGACCGTCGGATCTCCCCGCAGCGAGCTCTTGGGGTCGTTGGACTGAGAGCTGAGCTGGTTCCTCATGAATCCCTGGACGTCATTGACGGCCTTCACGAAGGACTGGACCTTGGCCTTGAGACCGACGCTGTCGGCGGCCACGGTCACCCTCGTGGTTCCTTCGCCGACCGGCGTTCGGGACCTGAGGTCGAAGCTCACGCCCGGGATCACGTCATCGAAGGTGTTGTCGGTGCGGGAGACCTGCACGCCGTTGATGGTCGCGGTCGCGTCGCTGGCCGCCACCAGCTCGGCGCCGGGGGCGGTGAAGCCGAGCGCGCTGCCGGTCTCGGTGAAGCTGAGCGCATTGGCGGCGCCCATGTTTTGCCCGGTCACGATCAGACGATACTGCGTGCCATCGAAGAGCACGGAGGCGTTGACCGCGGCGTCGCTGTCGTTGATCGCGGCGGCGATGTCCGAGAGGTTCATCGTGGCGTCGAAGTCGATCGCCACGGGCGCGTCCGTCCCGGAGGTGATGTTGAGGGTGCCGGTGCCGGCGATCCCCGCGGTGTCGGTGAGGAAGCGCGCCGACTGGCTCACCTCAGCGGCGGCCAGCGAGTCTACCGTGATGTCGTAGGTGCCGGCTTCGGCCGAGCCGTTGGCGGTGACCTTGATGCGCTCCTCGCGGGTGGAGCTGGCGGTGAGGGTGCGGATCTTTTTGGCGTCGTCCAGCGCGGTGGCCGCGGTGTTCAAGGCCTTGAGCTTCTCGGCGAGGTCAGCGAAGAGACCCACCTGCCGGTTCGCTCCGTCTTTTCTCGATTGGATCGTCTGGATGGGCAAGCGCTCGACTGCGACGAGCTGCTTGGTGATGTTCCCGAAGTCGATGCCGGACCCAACGCCGCTAAAGCTGACCATGGCTCTCCGATCATCGGCAGGAACGCCGTACGCTTAAGGGTGGGAACTGGCCCCCCGTGAGATCTCCCTCACGGAGGGCCGGAACCCCTCATCGACTAGCCCCGGAGCAGCGAGAGCGCCGCCGACGGGAGCTGGTTGGCCTGGGCGAGGACGGCGACGCCGGCCTGCGACAGGATCTGGTTGCGGGTCATCGCCGCGGTCTCCTCGGCCACGTCGACGTCTCGGATGCGGGAGTTCGCGGCCGAGAGGTTCTCATGCGCGGTGGCCAGGTTGGTCACCGTGGTCTGCAGACGGCTCATGCCGGCGCCGATGTCGGACCGCTGAGTCGAGAGCGCGTCGATCGCGGCGTCGAGCGAGTCGATCGCCGTGGAGGCCGCGCCTGCGCTGGAGTAGTCCAGGGCGTCCACCCCGAGCGTGGCCGTGTCGGTCGCGCCGAAGTTGATTGAGATCGTATCACCGTTGTTGATGCCGACCTGGAAGTCGACCGCCGCCGTACCGGCCGCGATCATGTTGACGCCGTTGAACTCGGTCACGTTCGAGATGCGGTCGATTTCCGCGACGAGCTCGTCCGCTTCCGTCTGGATGTAGCCGCGCTCGTTGGTCCCGAGCGAGCCGTTGGCCGACTGCACCGCGAGCTCGCGAAGACGAACCAGGATTCCTGCCTGCTCGTTCATCGCGCCTTCCGCGACCTGGCCCATCGAAATGCCATCGTTGGCGTTGCGAGAGGCCTGCTGGAGGCTGCGGACTTGGGACTTCAGGCGCTCGCTGATGCCGAGGCCCGCGGCGTCGTCCGCAGCGCTGGTAATGCGCATACCCGACGACAACTTCTGCAAGTTCGCCGAGAGCGCGTTTTGGGTATTGGCGAGGTTCCTCTGAGCGCCGAGGGACACGGCGTTGGTGTTGATGACCATTGACATGGCTGTTCTGTCTCTCCTTCGTCGGGGGCCTAGGCACCCGCTCGAAGGAACGGTTCGACCGCTTTTGGACCTCCTTCAGGGCTCGTTTGCGAATAAATTGGCCAGTTCGAGAAGCAGGGGAGGACCACCCGCGACCAGCGCGGCGGGCGTCTGAGCTGTAGGGGCGGCGGGGGACCTACTTCGTCATCGAGGAGAGGATCTGCTGAGCGACGGCGCGTGAGGCCTCGAGCGTCTGTTGCGCGCGGGCCAGCTCGGCGGCGGTGTCCACCAGATCGGCGCCCACCAAGGAGGTGCTGCGGGCGTCGAGCGCATCCTTGAAGCTCTGCCGCGCTTCTTCGGCGCCCTCGAGCGCTGCGAGCCGGACTCCGACGCCGCTCCGGACCTCGTTTGCGCGATCGAGCAGACGCCCCAGGGGATCGAGGCTGCTCCGCACGGTGGCGACGTCGTTGCTATCGAGCGCGGACGCCAGGTCGTCGAGCACCTGAAACAGCGGGTCGCCGCCGCTGGAGGTCGCCACCTGATCACCAGTGACCGAGGTGCTGAGGCTCGCGCCGGGCGTCGTGGCCGGCCCGACCGATACGGCGCGCTCGACCGAGTCTCCCAGGTAGGAACCGCTGGGATCAAAGGCGTCGGCGCTGCTCCCGCCGAAGAGCCGGTCGCCGGTGGTCCCCTGGGCGTTGAGGGAGCTCAGGATGGAGGCGCGGAGGTTGCGAACCTCGTTGGCCGCGCTGAGCCGCTCGCGATCGGTCATCGAACCGTTGCTCATCTGGATGGTCAGCTCCCGCGCGCGGGACAGGGCGTCGCCCACCTCGGTCAAGGAGCGCTCGGTCCCCTCCAAAGAGGAGCGGGCGTGCTCGAGCGCGCGCCCGCGTCCCTCGGCGATCTGAGAGGCGGCGCGGGCCCGCATGCTCTCGGCCCAGGCCGCGGGATCGTCCGAGGGATTTCGCACCCGGAGCCCGGAGGACGCGGCCTCGGCGGCCTCGGCGTAGCGATCGCGGCTCTTTCCCACTCCCGACTGCGCGATGGCGATCAGTCCGGTCTCGGTGACTCTCATCAAATGCCTCCACTATGAAGAGCGCGCTCAAAGCCGCTGCAAAAGGTCGGAGAAGGTTTCGTCGACCGCCGCCAGGAAGCGCACGGCAGCCTCGTGCGCGTGTTGAAATTGGGCCAGGCCGGCCAGCTCGTCTTCCATGCTCACGCCGGAGCGATCGTCGCGGATGGCCTGGAGCGCGTCGCTGCGCGAGAGCGCGACGTCGTGCTCGCTGCCGGCCAAGGCCGCCGCGTGACCGACGCTGGAGAGGATGTCGATGGCGTGGTCGGTGAAGCTCCGCGTGCCGCCGCCCGCCAGGCGCTGTGAAGCCAGCGCCGACAGCGCTCGGGCGCCGCCGTTGTCGGCCGGTCCGGCGCCGACGGTGCCAGCGGCCAGGTTGCGCTGATCGGCCAAGACGTTGGCGTCGACCTGCAGGGCAGCCGCGGCGCCGTCCACGACCAGGGGGTCGTTGAACAAGGCGATGCCGGTCTGCCCGTCCAGGCCTTGGCCTTGGCGATGGGCCGCGTTCATGGCGGTGGAGAAGTCATAGGCTAGCTGGTCGATCGCGGCGCGCGCACTCTCGAGCGCGCCGTCGCGGACCGCCAGTAGGCCGCCCATCTTGCCGCTGACCATTTGGCCTGTGACGTTGGTGACGTGGGGGCCGTCGACCAGATCGATGCGGACGTGGCCGCCGAGCGTGTTGTCCGCGGTGGCGCGGATCTCAGCCGCCTTGGTCCCGTCGACCAAGACCGCGCCGTTGTCGAGCACGAAGCGCATGTGGCCGTCGCTGTCGACGCGCGCTTGGCCGCCGGTGATGGCTGCCAGCTGCCGTGCCAAGAGCTCGCGCTGATCCAAGACCGCGGGGTCGGGGCTGGGGGCAGCCGCGGCCGCGTTGGTGCCGGCCAGTGCCCCCGCGATTCGCGTCGCCTCGGAGGCCAGGGCGCTGAGCTGATTGTCGGTGAGGCCCTGGGCCTCGGTGATGGCGCCGGCCGCGCTCTGGAAGGTAGAGGCCACGCCCTGGGCTTTGCCGATGACATCCTGGCGCACGACCGGATCGGCCGGCGCGCTCTCGAGCTCGCTGATGCCGCCAAAGAGCGCCGCGATCGCCTCGACCAAGTTGTGACCTTGAGCGGCGATGCGGGCTTCCAGGGCCTCGAAGGTCGCCTTCATGGTGTCGGAGCGGCCGAGGACGCCGTCGCTGGTTCGCTCTTGGGAGGAGAGGAAGGGATCGGCCGCTCGGCTGATGTCGCGGACCGTGACGCCGCCGTCGAGGGGCGCACCCCGACCCGACTGCAAGTTAACCTGCTCACGGACGTACCCGGGCGTGTTCGCATTGGCCGCGTTTCGACCGTGCGTGGCGATCCCGGCGCGGGCAGCGCCAAGGCCACTCAAGCCGATGTTCAAAAGCCCTGCGAGGCCTGGGACGGCCATGGCACACCTCAGATCTGGGCGCTTGCTAGTGGCTCCGCACCTTGGTGCAGCCGTGCTCGCCCGTCATACGTCGAGCCCCTCGCGAGGAGCCCGAGCTTAGTACTAATGTTGTCGATCGCGTCATTCAGGAGCGCGACCTGCGTCTCCGAGGTCGCCAGAAGTCGCCTCACGGCCGTCTTCATCCTCAAGCGCTCCTCCGGGGTCAGGTGGTTGTCGGACAGCTTCTGCAGCTCTCCCCGTCTCAGATCGTCGAGGATCGCCTGCTTTTCTTGAGTCAGCTGCGCGACCTGGCCCGCGTCGAAACGGCTCAACGCGAGTCGCTCTTCGCCGGACAAGCGCATGAGCTCGTCCAAGGCCTCAATAATACGTTGCGTCACTGCTTCCCCCTCCGTGCGCTCTCCTCGTCCACCAGCTTGGCGGCGAGGCGGTCGGGATCGATGCGGTAAGTACCGCCCTCGATCTGTGCTTTGACCGTCTGGATGCGTTTTTCGACCTCGGTCTCGAGGCGCGCCCGTGACGCGTCGGCGGCCTTCGCTTCAGCCGAGACCACGACCGCCAGCGCCGGGGCCGGCGGCGTGCTCGGGGGCTTGGCTTGCACCTCGTGCTGGGCCGTCGCCTGAGCCTCCTTCGCTTGGGAAGCGGCCTTGGCGTCGGCGCCATGTGCCTTGGGCGGGCTAGCGTTGTTGGGTGGGCCTACGATGCGCATCCTAAGACCTCTTGGGGATCGCTTCGGCCGTCATCGGACCAACTTGAGGGGGTCGATGAGAGAATGGGGGTCGATCGCCACCCCACTCTGACGTAGCTCGATGTGAAGGTGTGCGCCTGTCGCACGCCCGGTGTGCCCCACGGCCCCCAGATCGTCGCCGGCGCGTACGCGTTGGCCGACCTGCGCTCGGATCTTCGAGAGGTGCGCATAGCGAGTCTCCGTTCCATCTCCATGGTCGATGACGACGAGGTTTCCGTAGCCGCCCGCCGGTTCGGCGCGCACGACGGTCCCTCCGAAGGCCGCGCGGACCGACGCACCTTCGGGGGCCGCGACGTCGACGCCAGCGTGGGTGGACTCGGCGCCGGTGATCGGGTCGAGGCGGGCTCCAAAGCCCGAGCTTTGATAGGCGCGGACGGCCTCCTTGTGGAGGTGCGGCGCCGCGCCTGGGGCGAAGCCGCCAACCGGCGCGAGCGCGGAGGCGCGGGGGAGCAAGGCTGCGGGGCCAGGGGCCTGTCCGCCCAGCTCCTTGGCCACCAACTGCGCGATGCCGACGCCCCCTGCCTTGGCCATCTGGTCCGAGAGTGTCTCCTCCAGCATGTCCTGGAAGGTCGCCCCCCCGGCCCCCTGACCCATGAGGCCGCCCGAGGCTGGGCGCGCCTCCTTGAGGAGCTCGCGTAGGAAGAAGGCCTCGAGGCCTCGCGCGGCATCGGAGGCTTTGAGCGAAGCGGTCGCGCCCGCAGGCGGGTTCACCCCGCCGATAGCGGGCCCAGATGCAGCACCGGCCTTCATCACAGCACCTTGATCTCGGCCGTCAGCGCACCGGCGGCCTTGAGGGCTTGGAAGATCGGGACCAGGTCGCGCGGCTTGACGCCCAGGGTGTTCAGGGCCGCGGCGATGTCCGCCACCGTGGTCGCCGCGGGCATGGCCTGCGCCTTCCCTGCCCCTTCTTCCACCGCGATGTTGCTGTCGGGGGTGACGACCGTGCGGCCGCGGCCAAAGGAGCTGGGCTGCGACACCGGGAAGCGTTCCTGCACCTTGATATGGATACCGCCATAAGCGATCGCGACCGGGGCGAGGGTGACGTTGGCACCGACCACGATGGTGCCACTCTTCTCGTCGATCACGACGCGGGCGGGCGCATCGGGCGACGCCTCGAGGGCCTCCAAGGTGGCGATGAGCTCCACCGCCTTGCCGGTCCAGTCGCCGGCGATCTTCACCGACACCGCGCCCGGGTCCTTCACCTCGGCGCTGCCTTCGCCGAGCTTGGTGTCGACGGCCGCCTTGATGCGGGCGGCGGTGGTGAAGTCCGGCTCGTGCAGAGTCAGGAGCAGCACGTCCTCCGGCATGGTGTTTTGGACCTCGCGCTCGACAGTGGCGCCTTGGGGGACGCGCCCGGCGGTGACGTGGTTCTTGCGATCGACCGAGCCCGAGAGCGAGGCGACATCGTAGCCGCCGACCACCAACGTACCCTGGGCGATGGCGTAGGTCTGCCGGTCGAGCCCTTTGAGCGCTGTGGCGATCAGCGTGCCACCCTCGAGGCTCTTGGCCGTCCCGATGGAGGCCACCGTCACATCGATGGCCGTTCCGGCGCGGGCGAAGGGCGGGAGCTCAGCGGTGACGGTCACGATGGCGACGTTCCTGGCTTTGATGTCCTGGGCCTCGACCGCGCTGCCCAGGTTCTTGAGGAGGGTGGAGAGTGGGCGGCGCGCCAAGAAGGATCCCGCGTCGTCGCCGGTGCCGCGCAGCCCCACCACGATGCCGACTCCGACCAAGGCGTTGGAGCGAAAGCCCTCCACGTCGACCAGGTCCTTCAGGCGCGCAGCGTGCGCGGGGCTGGCCCCCGCGATGAGCATCGTGAACCCCAGGATGGTCTGTGCTCCGGCTCTCATGACGCACCTCAAAACGGCCACACTTTGGTGATGATCCGCGCCAGCCAGCCCTGCCGCTGCTGGTCGGTCGCGTCGCCGTCGCTGGTGTATTCGATCTCCGCATCAGCGACCCGAGAGGAGGTGACTGAGCCGTCGGCCAGCACATCGACCGATCGCACGATGCCGCTGACGTAGAGGTGCCGGGTCTCTTCCCCGACCACGACGCTCTTGGTGCCCTCCACGTAGAGGTCGCCGTTGGGGAGGAGTCGGCGCACCCGCACCGGAAGCACAGCGTTCACGGAGCCGCGGCGCTGCACCTTGCCGCCCCCTTGGAACTGGTTGTTGGCGTTCGCGCCAAACAGCTCAGCCAGCTTGAACTCGGGGTCGATCTTCTCGAGGGCGCCGGTGAAGCCGACGCTCTGCTTGCTGTTGCGATCGAGGCGGGTCGAGGTGTCGTGGCTGGCCGAGTCCGCCTCATCCACGCGGATGACCAGCACGTCGCCGACCTCGTGGGGCCGCTGGTCTTCGATGAAGCCGCCGCCCGATCGCAGCAGGCT
>Ga0154020_10000670_pt1 | contig 41849 bp, 37 predicted proteins | sample Klosneuvirus_201_FD_109709 | JGI IMG/M metagenome (GOLD analysis project Ga0154020, IMG submission 109709) | Active sludge microbial communities from wastewater, Klosterneuburg, Austria - Klosneuvirus_20160825_MG | ecosystem: Engineered > WWTP > Aerobic digester > Activated sludge | place... | reverse complement strand
TGGCCGACAGCGTGACCCCAACGGGCTGCCAGGAAGCAGCCATTCGAGACCTCACAAGGTTCGCTCGCCGCAGGAGTCGGGTTGACGTCGAGCAAGGACAAGGTGCGACCTGAGGTTCATCGTCTTTGCCCCTCAATCCGACTGGAGACCGTCATGGAATCCAATGTCAGCGCTGTTCACCACGACCCGTGGAACAAGGGCAAGATCGTTGGGCAGAAGGCACCGTTCAAGCTCAAGGACATCTGGGCCCTTCGGATCCGACTGCAGATGGAAGGCCGTGTTCGCGAACTCGCCCTGTTCAATCTGGGAATCGACAGCAAGCTTCGAGGATGCGACCTGGTCGCCCTTCGTGTTCGCGACATCTGCCATGGCGACCAGGTGGCGTCCAGAGCAATCGTCATGCAGCACAAGACGCAGCGACCGGTGCAGTTCGAGATCACGCCGGCAACCCGGGATGCGGTCCAAGCCTGGATCAAGCTCGCCGGGCTGAGGTCAGAAGACTTCCTGTTCCCCAGCCGCATACACCAGTCACCGCATCTGGGAACACGGCAGTACGCCCGCATCCTCGGTGGATGGGTTCACGACCTTGGTTTGGACCCTGCAGACTACGGAACCCACTCGATGCGGCGCACTAAGGCGACGTTGATCTACCGGCGTACGAAGAACCTGCGTGCCGTTCAACTTCTGCTTGGCCACTCCAAGCTGGAGTCCACAGTCCGCTACCTCGGCATCGAGGTCGACGACGCCCTGGAGATCTCGGAACAGACCGAGATCTGAACGCGCTTTGCACGAGGCCGCACCGAATCCCGGAGTGACACGGCGCGGTCGGCCTCAGTGTCGGCTTACAGGCGTCCAGGCGAACTCACGGTCTCGGCCAGGAGCGGTCGTCTCATGGCGCGTCCGCAACGTTTGCGAACACGCCGAGTGCGGGCATTCGCCGACTCGACCAACATCCCGAACCGCGATGGACGTTTATGGCGGGCGCCTGTTGCAGCGACTGGGGGACGTCTACATTCAGGTCCAGCGATATGCCGTCGCGCTCTTGCGGCCAGGCGACGCAACGCGATGTGCGTTTTTCGGGAGCCTGTCGTGAGCGAGCAAGCCCTTGCGTTTGATTACGCCGAGACGGGTTCAGGCCCTGTCATCCGGTTACTGCCCGGGAGTTTCGGAACTGGCACGGGTTGGAAATCCGTCCTGGGGCATCTCGGTGACCGCTACCGCATGGTTGCGACCAGCCTGTTGGGCTACGGATCGACTCCCGACACTCGGCCGGACGGCAATGCCACCATGGCGCAACAGGTCGATCTCATCGATCGAGTCATCGAGCGGATCGGCACGTCCCCCCATGTCGTGGGGCACTCCTACGGTGGGCTGTCCGCGATCGCGCATGCCCTGACGGGTCGGCGCCTGCCCCAGAGCTTGCTGCTTGTGGAGGCAAACCCCCTGGGCCTCCTGCGTGCGGTAGGCGACATGGAGCACTACGCGATGTTCGAGTCGATGACGCGTCCGTACTTTGCGGACTTCGCGCACGGCGATGCTGAGGCGGCTCGCCACGTCATCGACTTCTATGGTGGGCTTGGCACCTTCGATTCGATGCCGCCCAAGGTTCGCAGCTACGTCATCGCTACCACGGCGGTGAATGTTCGCGACTGGTCCTCCGGGACGCCCTTCGAACCGAGCGAGGAGCAATTGCGGTCGATCGCCATTCCGACGACCGTGGTTCGCGGAGGAATTGGCCATCCGGCCATGCGCAGGATCGCCGAGCTTCTGCACGATTCAATCCCTGCGTCCCGTCTCGTCACGATCGACGGCGGGAGTCACTTTCTTCCCAGCAGCCATGCGGCGGAGATCGCCGCAGTGATCCGGCAACACGTCGATAGGATGCCGACGACGTAGGGCGTGAGGTCCGCCCGCCCGAGAGGCAATGTCGCTGATTCGAATCCTTCGGACGTTCGGGCCGCGTCGGTCGAGCGTCACCTCGGGGTCGAGGGCGGATGTGCGTGAGCTCAATCTCGCTTCTTTAGACCTGTCGGTCGCACGGGTGTCAGTCATGGACGACTTGGTGTCTCATGTCCGGCCAGATAGCAGCAGTTCCCGGCAGTCGCAATTGACCATCCATGTGCCGTTGTGTCCCCTCGCTCGATCGCGTGATCGCGGCTCCACGCTTGCTAACTGCTGCGCGGCGCCAGGAACTTGGGGTCGTGCGCAATGTGCCCAGCGCTCAGCGTGTCGATCTTGGCGCTGGAGATGTCCATCAAGACGCGGCTGCGCTCGGGCGACACGTAAGCCGTAAGGTGTAGCACCGGTCGGTTCTGCAGGTCGTGCAACAGACGTGTGAGGCGAATCAGGGGAGCGCTAACCGCCGTCTGTAGCAGTGAGGCGCGATATGGATCTGCCGCTTCGGCGCTGATCTCCTGAATGATGCGACCGAACTGAACCCCCTGGTCCAGCAAGATCAGGTACAGCGCCTTCTTCTTCAGCGCCGCCTCGGTGACCTTCTTGCCGATACGCTCGGGCACCCAGGCATCTGTCAGCATTAACGGCGTGTCGCCCGATTTGCGCAGACGCAGTGCGTGCACCGTGGGCTCGTCGGGCGCGAGTTGGAGCAGCGATCGAATCTGGGCAGGCGGATGCTCGGTACGCACCGCCAACACTTGCACCTGCGTCTCGCGCGCAGTTTGCTGCAGGCTTTGCAGCAGACCCAGGTCCATGGCCGGCAGCGCCGAGCGCACTTCATCGCGCACGTAGGTGCCGCGCCCGTGGCGACGCTGCACAAAGCCCTCCGCCTGAAGATCGGCAAGTGCGCGCCGCACCGTCACGCGCGAGACGCCGAACTGCGCGCACAGTGCCTCCTCGGTGGGCAGCAAGCTGCCTGGCGCCCACGCGCCACGGCTGATCTGATCGCGCAGCACGATGAACAGCTGCTTGTGCAGCGCCGTACCGTCGGCACGCAGCTGAAGGGGCTCGGCATTACTCATGATGCCCGCATGGTATTGCATTGACTTATGCTTGTGTTGTTATATCATTAGTACAATAAGACAGAAACCCACATGCCAAAGAATCGACTGAAGCAACTGCTGGACCTCCCTGAACTGGTCGTCGCGCCTGGCGTTTACGACGCCATCACCGCCCGGCTGGTGCAGCAGGCGGGCTTCCCGGCGGTGTACATGACCGGTGCTGGGGTGTCAGCCTCGCTCGGCTACCCCGACTACGGGCTGCTCACGATGAGCGAGATGGTCGAGCGCGCCGCCGTCATCGCCAACGCGGTGTCGATCCCGCTGGTCTCCGACGCCGACACCGGCTACGGCAACGAACTGAACGTGACGCGCACGGTGCGCGAGTTCGAATCGCGCGGCGTGGCGGCGATCCACATCGAGGATCAGGTGTCGCCCAAGCGTTGTGGTCACCTCGAAGGCAAGGAACTGGTCAGCCGCGGCGCGTTCGTGGCCAAGATCCGCGCCGCCGTGGCGGCACGGCGCGACCCCGACTTCGTCATCATCGCGCGCAGCGACGCGCGCGCTGTGAATGGGCTGGACGATGCGATCGAGCGTGTCAATGCCGCGCTCGATGCAGGCGCCGACCTGGCCTTTGTCGAATCGCCGGTCAGCCGCGAGGAGGTCGAGGCGATCCCGCAGCGTGTGCGCGGCGCTTGCCTGCTAAACATCGTGCAAGGCGGCAAGACGCCGGAGTACGACCTGCGCGAGGTGCGGCGCATGGGCTACCGCATGGCCATCGTGCCGGGTGCGCTGCTCGTGCCGGCAATCGTCGCCGGCGACGCTGCACTCGCCGAACTGATGGCCACGCGTGTGGTTGCGCCGCCGCCTGTGGGATTGGACGTACGCCAACTCTTCCGTCGCTTCGGCGCCGACGAGTGGGACGCGATCCGGGAGCAATTCGAGTGAAGACGCTGTTCGACAAGGTCTGGGATCGCCATGTCGTGCGCGACCTCGGCGATGGCTGGGCACTCCTGCACATCGACCGCCACCTGCTGCACGATCTGTCGGGCCCGCCAGCGCTGGCCGAGGCAGCCGAGCGCGGGCTGAAGGTCAAGCGTCCCGACCTGGCGTTCGCCACGCCCGACCATGCGGTGTCTTCGCTGCCCACGCGCACCGGCGAGACCTTCCCCGGCGGCGCTCCATTGTGGCGGCAGCTCAAGGACCGCTCGCGTGCGGCCGGCGTGCGCTTCTTTGACCTGGGCGAACCCGGACAGGGCATCGTGCATGTGATGGGGCCGGAACTCGGCATCGTGCTGCCCGGCACCACGGTGGTTTGCGGCGACAGCCACACCTGCACAAATGGCGGCCTGGGCGCGCTGGCCTTTGGCATCGGATCGTCGGAGAGCACGCATGTGCTGGCAACACAGACGCTGCGCCAGAAGAAGCCGAAGCGGTTGCGCGTGCGCTTCGAGGGTGCGCTGAGCGCCGGCGTCACCGCCAAGGACCTGGCGCTGCACCTGCTGGCTCGCGAGAGCGCATCGGCAGGCGTCGGCCATGCGATCGAGTACGCGGGGTCGACCGTGCGCGGCTTGTCGCTCGAAGGCCGGCTGACGCTTTGCAACCTGTCAGTGGAACTCGGCGCCAAGGTCGGCATGGTCGTCCCCGACGACACCACCTTCGCCTACCTGGCCGGCTGCCCCTATGTGCCTCAGGGCGAACTCTTCGACCGTGCGGTCACCGACTGGCGCACGCTTGCGAGTGACGACGATTCGGTCTTCGACGGCGAGATCTCGATCGACAGCACATTGGTTGCACCCACCGTCACCTGGGGCACCAGCCCGGACATGGGCCTGGCGATCGACGGCCACATTCCCGACCCCGCGCATGCGCCCGACGCCGCAACGCGGCGAACCTGGCAGCAGGCGCTCGACTACATGGGCCTCGAGCCGGGTCGGCCGATCGCCGGTACACCGGTGGACTGGGTGTTCATCGGCTCCTGCGCCAACTCGCGGCTGTCGGACCTGCGCGAGGCGGCACGGTTTGCCAAGGGCCGCAAGGTCGCGGCCGGCATCACCGCCTGGGTCGTGCCTGGGTCGGAGCAGGTCAGACGCGACGCCGAAGCCGAAGGACTGGACCGCATCTTCCGCGACGCCGGTTTCGAATGGCGCTCGCCCGGCTGCAGTATGTGCGTGGCTGCCAATGGCGAGCGTGTGCCGCCGGGCGCACGTTCGGTGTCAACCTCGAACCGCAACTTTGTCGGCCGCCAGGGCCCCGGCGCGCGCACCCACCTCGCCAGTCCGGCGATGGCGGTGGCCGCGGCGGTGGCCGGATGCATCGCCGACGTACGCCGCCTGGAGGTGCAGTGATGCAGCCGTTCACCGTCGTCAGCGGGCCAGCCGTGCCGCTGATGTTCGCCAATGTCGACACCGACGTCATCATCCGCATCGAACGGCTGACCACGCTCGGCAAGGAAGCGCTCGGTCCGTACGCGTTCGAGGCACTTCGCTACCGCACCGACGGCAGCGACGAGCCAGGCTGCGTGCTCAACCGGCCTGAGTTCCGCGGCGCGCCGTTGCTGATAGCAGATGCCAACTTCGGCTGCGGCTCGTCCCGCGAAGGCGCGGTTTGGGCGTTGCAGGCGATCGGCGTGCGCTGCGTCATCGCGCCGAGCTTCGGCGACATCTTCTTCAACAACTGCTTCCAGAACGGCGTGCTGGCGATCCGACTGCCGGCCAAGCAGGTGAACGCGCTGGCGGCAGCGGCCGAAGGTGGCCGTGCGTTCACCGTCGATCTGCCGCAACAGCGGTTGCTTGCGCCGGACGGCAGCAAGATGTCGTTCGAGGTCGAGCCGCTGCGCCGCGAATCGCTGCTCGAAGGGCTCGACGACATCGGCTTGACGTTGAAGCACGCCGCGGCGATCGACGCGTGGGAATCCGCCGACCTGGCCACGAGGCCATGGCAATGGCCCGCCCTGGACACATCACGACCCATTCTTGCTCAACCACCCATGGAGAGAACATGAGTAAATCCCTGAACGGCAGGCTCGACATCGCAGGCGACGCACGACGTGTTATCGATGTCGTCAAGGCGGGCGGCATCGCGCTGCTGCCCAACGACACCGGCTACGCGATGTGCGGCGCGTCGATGGACCCGCTGAAGAAGATCTATGACACCAAGCAGCGCGGCGGTCACAAGCGCAACGCGATGGCTGCCGACCTGGAGACGCAGCGCGACCTGCACACGCTAAGTGCGCGCGCGCAGCAGATGGTCGAGGCCATCGTCATCGACCATGACCTACCGTTGGGCGTCATCGGCAGCTTCCGCCCCGACCACCCGCTGCTGCGCAAACTGGGCGACGAGGCCGTGCGGTCGAGCACGGCGATCGGCACGATCGCCACGCTTCTGAACGCAGGCCCGTTGCATGCGGCCGTCTGCAAGCTGAGTCGCGAGGAAGTGGTGCCGCTGTTCGGCTCGTCGGCCAACCTGACTGGCACCGGAACCAAGTTCCGCGTCGAAGACGTGCAGCCTGAGATGCGTGCGATCGCCGACATCATCATCGACTATGGGCTACGCCGTTATCACACCTACCGGCGCGCCGGCACGTTGATCAACTTTGACACGATGGAGGTGATCCGCATCGGTGCCTGTTACGAGCTGATCGCGGGCGTGCTCAAGCGTTGGTTCGATGTCGACCTGCCGGCCGACCCAGGCATCGACGCGTTGCCCTCCGGGCACCTGAACGAATTCGCGCTGAAGGGCAAGGAGTAACCATGGCAGACGATCCACGAATCGATACCCTGCGGCGCTCGCTGCTGGCTGCTGCCCTGCTGGGCGGCATCGGCTCGCGCGCGCTGGCGCAGACCTGGCCCGCCAAACCGGTTCGCTTGCTACTGGGCTACGCCCCGGGAGGCGGCGCCGACATCACGGCGCGTGAGCTGGCCCAGCCGCTTTCCAAGCTGCTCGGGCAGCCGGTCATCGTCGACTACAAGGCCGGCGCCAGCGGCACGCTTGCCGCGGCCGAGGTGGCTCGCGCCGCCCCTGACGGCTACACGCTCGGCTTGCTCGACAACGCGCCGCTGGCGATCGTGCCGGCGCTACGCAACCTGGCCTACGACCCGCTGAAGAGCTTCACCCCGATCGCGATGGTGACGCAGCTGCCTCAGGTCCTGGTTGCGAACCCGGGCCTTCCGGCGGCCACTTCGCGCGAGCTGATCGCGCTGATGCGCAAGCAACCCGGCAAGCTGAATTTTGGTTCGGGCGGCTCGGGCAGCGTCGGCCATTTGGCGGCTGAGCTGTACAAGGCGCGCAGCGAGACATTCGCGCTGCATGTGCCGTACCGCGGCGGCGCGCCGACGATCACCGCCCTGATTGGCGGCGAAGTGCAGTTCGCGTTTCTCACCTACGCAGCCACCGCGCAGTTCATCAAGAGCGGCCAACTCAAGGCGCTAGGCGTGTCGTCGGCTTTGCGCATGCCTCAGCTGCCCAACGTGCCGACGATCGCTGAAGACGGGCTGCCCGGCTATGAGGCTGTCGGCTGGTTCGCGCTCGTGGGTCCGGCCGGTTTGCCACCTGCCGTCGTGCAGACGCTGCAGAAGGCGGTCGCCGAGGCCCTGGCCGCGCCAGCGGTCGTGCAGCGATTCGAGACCCTGGGACAAACGGTTGCTGCGGGCAAGGTCGATCCGAATCAGGCCATAGCGGCCGAGCTGGCGACTTGGCGCAAACTGGTGGCTGAACGCAAGCTGTCGGTCGAGATGTGAAACGGCGCTCCGGCAGCTGCTGGCAACTCCTTTGAGCACCTGCCTTGAACTCGAGATGTCCACGCCCTGACGCCTTGAACGGCCGCTTCGAGTCGCCGATTCGGCAAGCTTGACTGGCTGCAACGGGTCGCGGGCTGCCTGACGCGAACCCGATCGCTCAACCGCAAAGCTGCCGTTCAAGTTGGCCGGCAGCACAGCCGACGTTCGGGTTGACCCGGAACGACCCATCTGCGAAGTTCGTCTCGCCTGATCAGGCGCCCAAAAGCCGGCGTTCGAAAGGTCAGGCTGGCGCGATTTCGCAGGTGTCCCGGGCAACTATGCGGCAAGCGCGTCACCTAAAGCGCCCGCAGGAGCCCGGGACACGGTTGCGATGCGGCGTTCTGCAGGCTGATCCACCGGTTAAGCCATCTACGCCACCAACTCGGCCATTGCGCACACGGCCCCGACTTGTCGCTCACGCTCGCTCGCGCGTGAAGTCATCGACTCTACGGTGGTTGGTGCCGCTCCCAGACCGTCGGCCGAGCAGCATCTTTGCCTTCCATAATCGGCTGCGTCCACCGAAAGATCCGAGAAGCTAGTGGTAAGACTCCCAGTCGCGCTGGTCCAGATCTCGTACGAGCGCACGGGCCGTTGCCAGCAGCGATTCAGCACGAGTTAGGCCCTCGCAGCTCACGCATAGGATCATCCCGTCGAACCCGTCGCGCGAGAGTGCATGCGCCTGCGCTCGGCGTTCCGCCTGCCCGAGGGGGACGGCGAGCCGGTACTGCGCCGCCTCGTCGAGGGCGATGCATCGCATGCCCAGGCGCGTTGCCTCAGCACGAATGTCATGCCCGATATCGCTGGTCGAGAGTGAAGGGCTCATCGCCACGGCGACGAATCCTGCTTCCGCGCCCACAGACAGGCAAGCAATCGCCTCGGCGCCCTCGCACTCGAGCGCCTCGGCTGTCGGCAGCCATGCGATGCGCGCGTCGCTTGCCGTCATGTCAGACCGCCAGCTGCCGCACCAGCGCTTCGCGGTGCGAGGTATTGCCACCATCGCCTTCGAGCACGACGGCGCCGCGCTCCAGTACGTAGAAGCGCTGCACGATGCCGATAGCGCGGTGCATGTTCTGCTCCACCAGCAGGATCGGGATGCCATCGCGGCGCAGCCCTTCCATCAGCCCGAAGATCTCGTCGACGATCTTCGGCGCCAGCCCCTCGGTCGGCTCGTCGATCAGCAGCAGCCGGGGCGCCCCGACGAGCACCCGCGCCATGGCCAGCATCTGCTGCTCGCCGCCGGACAGCGTCGTGCCCATCTGGCCTCGCCGCTCGCTCAGGCGCGGAAAGCGCGTGTAGATGGCATCGAGGCTGCGCCGATCTTCCCCGCGGCTGCGGCCGGGCTGCTGCATGAAGCCGAGCACCAGGTTCTCCTGCACCGTCAGGCCCGGGAAGATGCGCCGGTCTTCGGGCACGAAGCCGATGCCTCGGCGGCAGATGCGCTCCGGCGGAACTCCGCCGATCGCCTGCCCCTCCAATTGCACCGTTCCGCGGCTTGGCGCCACCCAGCCGGCGATGGTCTTCATCACCGTGGTCTTGCCCACGCCGTTGCGGCCGAACAGGCCGACCACTTCGCCGGCATTCACGTGCAGGCTCACGCCCTGCAGCACATGGCTCAGGCCGTAATGGGTATGGATGTCGCGCAGCTCAAGCATGGGCAGCCTCCCCGAAGTACGCAGCCTGTACGGCTGGATCGGCGCGCACCGACTCCGGCCGGCCTTCCGCGAGCTTGGCGCCCTGGTGCATGACGACCACGTGGTCCGACAGGTTCATCACCAGGTCGACGTCGTGTTCGACCAGCAGGATGGACAGTCCCTCGTCGGCCAGCCCGCTGATCAGCTCGGCGGTGTCCTGCGTGTCGGCATGGCTCATGCCCTGGGTCGGCTCGTCGAGCAAGAGCAGCCGCGGCCGGGCGGCCAGCGCGACGGCGATCTCCAGCCGGCGCTGCTCGCCATGCGACAGGAAGCCAGCGAGCTCGTTGGCGCGGGCCTGCAGCGAGAAGCGCTCGATCAGCTCCTCGACCCGCTGCTGCGCCGCGCGGCTGGCCGAGACGTGGCGCAGCAGGCCGCGCCCGGCTTCGACGAACTGAGCCGCCAGGCGCAGGTTCTCGCGCACCGGCAGCTCGAAGAAAAGGTTGGTGATCTGGAACGATCGCGACAGCCCGGCGGCGAGCATCCGGTCGGGGCTCGCGCCTGTCACGTCGTGGCCTTCGAGCAGCACCTGGCCGGCGCTGGGCCGGATTGCGCCGCTGATCAGGTTGAACAGGCTGCTCTTGCCGGCACCGTTGGGGCCGATCACCGCGGTGATATGGCCACGCTGCGCGTCAAAGCCGACGCCGTCCACGGCCACCAGCGACCCGAAGCGCACGGTCAGGCCGCGCACCTGCAGGATCGCCTCGTCGGTCGTCGGCTTCATCGGCGACTCCACAGGCGCTCCAGGGCCGGCGCGAGGTAGCCCACCAGACCCTTGGGAAAGAAGATCACCGAGACGACGAACAACGCGCCGATCACGATGGCATGGTGGGCGGTGAAGGAGCCGACCACGGACTTGAGCGCCGTCAGCAGCGCCGAGCCGTACAGCGCACCGACGAAGGTGCCCGTGCCGCCGACGATCACGTTGATCACCGCGTTGCCGGAGACCTGGAAGAACATCAGCTCGGGCGAGACGAAGCCGCGCAGCATCGGGTAGAGCGCGCCGCTGAGCGCGGCGATGTCGGCGGCAAGCACGAAGGCCGCCAGCTTGTAGCGCCAAGGGTCGAAGCCGAGGAAGGCCAGGCGGTGCTCGTTGGTGCGGATCGCGTCAAGCTGGCGGCCAAAAGGTGTGTCCATCAGGCGCATCAGCAGCGCCAGCAGTGCGGCCGTGCCGACCAGCACGAGCAGGAAGAAGCTCGGCGCATGCGCCGTGTCGAGGCTCGCCACACCGAGGTTAATGACCGGCGCAGGCACGCCGATCAGCCCGTCCGACGCGCCCAGCTCGCGGGTGTTGAAGACGATCTTGCTGACCACCTGGGCCAGCCCGAAGCTGATCAGCGCGAAGTAAACGCCCTTGGCACGGATCGCGATCAGCCCGCCGACCAGCCCGACCAGCGTGCCGCTGACCAGCACCACCGCCAGCGCCAGCGGCAGCGAGGGCGCGAGATGCTTGAGCGTCAGCGCCGAGACGTAGGCGCCGAAGCCGAAGAACAGCGCCTGCCCGAGCGGCAGCAGGCCCGTGCGCCCGAGCAGAAGGTCGACGCTGAGCGCCAGCCCGCCAAAGATCAGCGACTCGGTGGCCAGCCGGAAGAAGAACACGTCACCCAGCGCGGCCGCCACGGCCGCGAACAGCAGAGCGATCGCGAAGAAGGCGTAGCTCAACCAGCGCACTGCGGAACGCCGCGCGCCGGCCGTCGGGGCGGGTGCCCGGCCGAGGGTCAGAACGTCAGCCATGGCCGAGTCTCCCGAAGAGACCGTGCGGGCGCCACATCAGCACCAACACCATGATCCCGAACAACAGCGGATCGCTCCACACCGGCGAGATGACCAAGCTCGAGATCGACTGCACCTGGGTCAGCAGCAGCCCGGCGATCACTGCTCCCTTGATCGAGCCCATGCCGCCGATGATCACCACGCTGAAGGCGATCAGCACGAAGTCGCGGCCCATGGTCGGGAACACCGAGTAGATCGGCGCGAGCAGCACACCCGACAGGCCGGCCAGCGCCACGCCGAAGGCAAAGGTACCGGCGTAGACCACGCTCACCGGCACGCCCAGCGATGCGGCCATGTGGCGGTCGAAGGCAGCGGCGCGCACCATCGCGCCGAGCCGGGTGCGGAACACGACCACCCACACCGCTGCGATCACCGCTGCGCCCACCGCCATCAGGAACAGGCGGTAGTTGGGGAAGAACAGCCCGAACATCTCGGTGGCCCCGGAGATCGGCTGCTCGATGCGCAGCGGGTTCGCGCCGAAGACGATCTTCAGGATGTCTTCGAGGATGATGGCGATGCCGAAGGTCAGAAGCAGGGTCAGCGTATGGCGGTCCCTGCTGTGGAATACACGCTGGATCAGCGCTCGCTCCGTCGCGTAGCCCACCGCCGCCATCAGCAGCGGCGTCAGCGCCAGCGCCCACCAGAATGGCAGGCCCACGCCGATGAGCGCCAGCGCCGCGTAGGCGCCGATGGCGTAGAACTCGCCGTGCGCCATGTTGATGACGTCGAGCAGGCCGAAGATGATCGTCAGCCCGAGCGCCATCAGCACCACGGCCACGCCGATCGACAGGCCGTTGACGACCTGTGGCGCCAGCACGAACTGCAGCCAGTCCAGCATGGTGCCGTCCTCAGAACCGGGCGCAGGTGTCGGGCCCGATCGCCGCCTCGGCAGCAACCTTGCCGACGATCTGGAACTGGCCGCCCTCGACCTTCACCGCGTACATGTCCTGCATCGCCTGGTGGTCGCCGGCACGCATGGTCTTGGTGCCTTGCGGGGTGGCCCATTGCAGGCCACGCATCGCCTCGCGCACCTTGTCGGTGTCGGTGCTCTTGGCCTTCTCAACCGCCGCCTTGTAGAAGAACAGAACGCCATAGGAGTCGGCGCCGTACAGATCGGGCTTGGACTTGTTCGCTGCCTCGAAGTCGGCGACGAACTTGCGGTTCTCCTGCGAGTCGATGCTGGACGAGTAGCCGACACCGGTGACGAAGCCGTCGGCAGCCTTGCCGATGGCACCGAGGTTCTGCGAGGTCACCGTGCCCGACGCGCCGACGACCTGCACGTTGCGGTTGACGCCGAACTCGGCCATCTGCGTGAACAGCCGAACCGTGTCGTTGCCCGCCACCGAGGTGTAGATCACCGTCGGACGCGCGCCGCGGATCTGGCCGAAGTAGGGCGAGTAATCCTTGTTGTCCAGCGGCGCGAACACCTCGCCGGCGGTCTTGGCGCCCTTGCCCTCCGCCGCCGCCTTGAAGGCCGCCACCGTGCTGCGGCCCATCTCGTAGTCGGGCCCAAGGTAGAAGACGTTGGCATTCTTCTGCGTCGAGGCCATCCAGTCGGCCAGCGCAGCGCTCTGCATGCCGGCACGTGCGTTGACGCGGAACACGTTGGGGCTGCACTTGTCCGCGGTGATCGAGTCGGCGAACGACACCGTGGTCGCGATCAAGCGGTTGTTGCGCTCGGCCACCTGGCCCACCGCCAGGGTCGAGCCCGAGTTCACCGTGCCGGTGAGGAAGTCGACCTTGCCGACCTGGAACAGCTTCTCGGCCTTCTGCGTGGCCACGGCCGGGTTGGCTTCCTCGTCCTCGTAGACCAGCTCCAGCCTGCGGCCCATCACGCCGCCGGCCGCGTTGATCTGCGCGGCGGCGAGGTCCAGTCCCCACTTCACCTGCTGGCCGATGCCGGCGTAGGTGCCCGACAGCGGGGTGACGACGCCGACACGGATCGGTCCGGTCTGGGCGGATGCAGCCAGGGGTGCGGCGATCGCGAGAGTGGCGGCCAGCGTGTTGAGGTGATGTCGGTTCATGGTCTGTCTCCTGGAGTTGTGTTTGGGTTTACTCGGCCTTGATCCCGTGCTGTTCGATGACGCGCTTCCACAGCGTCATCTGTGCGGCAATGAAGTCGCGCAACACTGCCGGTGAGCCACCGTCGGGGGTGACGCCCTGAGCCGCGAACGCGCGCTGGACTTCTTCGGTGGAAAGGATTCGGTCGATCTCGCGATTGAGCTTGTCGATTACAGGTTGCGGCGTGCCCGCCGGCACGACGAAGCCGTGCCAGGACGACACCTCGTATCCCGGCAGGCCGACTTCGGCAGCGGTAGGCACATCCGGAAGCAGGGGTGATCGACGCCGGCTTGCAATGGCCAGCGCGCGCGCCTTGCCCGCCTGGATGAACGGCAGCACTTGCGGCAGCAGGTCGACGGCAAGCCCGACATGCCCCCCAGACAGGTCGGTCATCAGCGGAGCGCTGCCCTTGTAGGGCACGGGGTTCATGCGCACGCCGGCCTGGCTCTCGAACAGCACCATGGCCAGGTGATTGGACGAGCCGGCACCCGAGGTGCCGTAGTTGATCTTGTCCGGACTGGCGCGCGCCGCCGTCAGAACATCGGCGACGCTGCGATAGGGGCTGCCCGCATGGGTGACCATCACCATCGGCGAGCGCCCTGCCAGGATCACGGGGGCGAACGCGCGTTCGGTGTCGTAGGGCAGCTTGTAGAGCCAGGGATTCGAGGCGAACGGAAACTGGATGACGAGCAGCGTCTGGCCATCGGCCGGGGCCGTGGCCACGGCCTGCGTACCGATCACAGTCCCGGCACCCGGCTTGTTGTCCACCACGGCGCTCACCTTCCACGCCGCGGACAGCTGCTTCGCGATCAGTCGTCCGAGCGTGTCGTTGAACCCACCCGCCGGGTAGGGCACGACGATGCGAAGCGGTCCGCCGGGATAGTCGGCGGCGCGCGCCGGCGCGATCCACGGCGCCGTCAGCGCAGCAGCGCCGGCAGCCAGCGTCAGCGCGCGACGCGATCTCGAGATTTCGTTGACCATGCAGCCTCCTTGCAGGCGGTGGATTGACCTGATCAGCGGCCGACGAAGGCCGGCTTGCGCTTGCTGTGGAACGCCTCGACGCCTTCACGGAAGTCTTCCGAGCTGCGCAGGCGCGAGTAGCAGTGGCCCTCCAGCTCGATAGCGATGGACAGCGGGGAGTCCTCGGTGTCGTTGAGCAGCTTCTTGGCGGTGCGCTGCGCGATCGGCGAGAACGCGCGCAGTTCTTCCACCAGCGCATCGGTGGCCCGATCGAGCTCGGCGTCGGGCACGCAGTCGGTGGCCACGCCCCACTCAAAGGCCTGGCGGCCAGTGATGCGCCGCGAGCGCATCACGATGTCCTTGGTGCGCGTGATGCCCACCATCTTCTGCAGCCGCGCCGAACCGCCGGATCCGGGAATCTGGCCGAGCTTCTGCTCCGGCAGCGCATAGAGCGTCGTCTCGGTGGCCAGGCGGAAGTCGCAGGCCAGCGACAACTCGAAGCCGACCCCGAAGCAGTAACCGCGGCCTGCGGCGATCACCGGCTTGCTGCAGCGTGCCGGAGCCGCCACGTTCCAGGCCAGCTTGCTGACATGCTCGGGCGTCGCCGCGAGAAAGCCCTTGATGTCACCCCCGCTGGAGAAGTGTTCGCCGGCGCCTCGCAGCACGATCACGCGAATCCGCTCGTCGGCATCCAGTGCTTCGAACGCGATGCGAAGCTGATCTCGCGCCAGCATGCTCACGACGTTGAACGGCGGCCGGTCGAGCACGATGTCGGCGCGCTCCTGCTCGGGCTTGAGCTCGATGCGGAAGCCGTCGAGCTCGGCGGGCAGTACGGCGGCGGGATGGGCGAGTTCGTGAAGTTTCATGGCAGTTCCTCGGATGCAGGGGTCAGGCGCCAACGACGCCCACGTTCTGATAGATGTGCTTGATCTCGGTGAAGTCGACGAGTGCATCGACGCCGTGCAGTCGACCCAGGCCGCTGCGCCGGTATCCACCGGTCTCGGCCTCGGCAAAGAGCTTGTTGTGGTCGTTGATCCACACGGTGCCATTGCGCAACGCCCGCGCCACGCGCATCGCACGCGCACCGTCGTGCGTCCACACGCTGGCCGCCAGCCCGTACTCGCTGTGATTGGCGCGCGCGACAGCCTCGGCCTCGTCCTCGAAGCGCTCGATGACGACCAGCGGGCCGAAGATCTCTTCTTGCAGAAAGAAGGCACCGGTATCTCGGTGTGCCACTAGCGTGGGGGTCAGGAAGCAGCCGGCCGCCAGGGCCCCCCCGGGCCGGCCGCCTCGCAGGACCACTTCGTCGGCCTCAGCCAGCGAGCGCTCGATCTGCGAAGCGACTCGCTCGCGCGAGGCAGCATCGATGAGCGGGCCGACCTGCGCGCCGGGCGAGTCTCCCGGAGCCACTACCAGCGACGCCAGTGCACGCGACAGCGCCACCTTCATCGCTTCGAACTTCGAGGCGTGCACCAGCACGCGCCGCGCCGCCGTGCACTGCTGGCCGGAGATGATGGTCGCGGCAGCGGCCAGCTGGCCCGCCACGCGCTCCACGTCGACGTCGTCGAACACCACGCAGGCCGCCTTGCCGCCGAGTTCCAGCGACAGCTTCTTCATCGTCGGCGCGGCCGCAGCCATGATGCGTGCCCCGGTGGCATTGCTGCCGGTGAAACTGATCACGTCCACCTCGGGGGAAGTGACGAGGGTCTGGGCCACGTCGTGGCCGCGCTCGCTCACCAGGTTGACGACTCCTCGAACCCTGTCGCCCAGGGGGGCGAGCACGGCGTGCAGTTCGGCGATCACCGCTGCGGTGATCAGTGCGGACTGCGGTGCCGGCTTGATCACCACGGTACAGCCGGCCGCCAGGGCCGGTGTCAGCGCACGGATCAGCAGCACCACCGGGGCGTTCCAGGGGATGATCAGGCCGGCCACCCCGGCCGGTTCCCTGATCAGGGTGGAGAACACACCCGGCTCGACCTCGAACACGTGGCCGGGGTAGGTGCGCGCGAGCCCGGCGTAGTAGCGAATCTCCGAGATCGCACCGGCCATCTCCCCGCGCGACTGCGCGAGCACCTTGCCGTTCTCCAGCGTCAGCAGCCGCGCCAGTTCGTCGCTCTTGCGCTCCAGCGCATCGGCCCAATGGAGCATGACCTGCTGGCGCAGCCGAGGTGCCTGGGCCCAGTCGGGTCGTTCGAAGGCCCGGCGGGCGGCGGCGATCGCGCCATGTGCATCGGCTAGGCCGGCCGCGGCGTATCGGCCGATGGTCCGCCCGTCGGCAGGATTGACCGACGCCGCGGTCGCCCCACCCTGCGCGGCGCGCCAGGCGCCATCGATCAGCAGTTGTGCATCGAGTGTCATGGCGCCCCCGTCAATGCATCACCGAGCCGCCATCGACCACGATCACCTGGCCGGTGACGAAGTCGCTATCCGCGCTGGCGAGATAGACCAGCGTGCCGCACAAGTCCTCGGGGGTGACCTCGCGCTTGATCGCGCGGCTGGCGATGTTGTTGGCGCTCACCGCCCCCTGCCAGGCCGGATTGGCCAGCGTGTTCTCGCTGGCGGTCAGCCCCGGCGACAGCGTGTTGACGCGGATGCCGGCATCGCCGAGCTCGCGTGCCAGCGCACGGGTCATGGCGGTCACGGCCCCCTTGGAGGTCACGTAGTGCAGCAGCATCGGGGCGCCCTTGAACACGGTGCCAGATCCGATGTTGACGATCTTGCCGTAGCCCTGCGCGCGCATCTGCGGTGCGACCGCCTTGGCACACTCGAAGCTGCCTCGCACGTTGACCGCCATCACCCGGTCCCATTCGCCGCCGTCGATCTGGTCGAACGGCTTCATCGCCAGGTTGGCGAACAGTCCGGCGTTGTTGACCAGCACGTCGATGCGACCGAAGGCCTCGAGCGTGGTCGCCGCCATCGCGCGCGCCGATTCGGAGGACGTGACGTCGACGCGCAGTGCGATCGCGCGCCCCCCGGCATCACGAATACGTGCTGCCACCGGCTCGGCATCGAGAACGTCGCAGCAGGCCACGGCAGCGCCCGCGGCGGCCAGTGCGGCGGCGTAGCGTGCACCGATGCCCTGCGCTGCGCCGGTCACGATGGCGACCCGGCCTTCCAGCCGTGCCTCGGAAAGAGAGGGCATCACAGACTCCTGGCGGCAGCGCGGCCGCGTTCACTTTGCTGCGCCTCGACACGGGCGCGGTCCTCGGGCTTGCGGGCTGCGTCGGACATGCCGTTGAACAGCGTGCCGATCACGCCCTTGTCCAGGTCGCTGGTGCCGAACAGCGCATCGCAGATCGGAAAGGTGAGATTGAAGTTGCGGGTGTGCATGAAGTCCGGGTTGTGATGCAGCACGTGCATGCGCCGCACGGTGTTGACGAGCGGCAGGCGGTCGAGCAGCGGATGTTCGATGTGGGACAGCGTGTGCAGCCCCTCGTACATCAGGAAGTACGCGGCCATGGTCAGCATCGCGATGTAGCCGGTGTTGGGAGTCCATACCGAGCCCAGCGGCAGTGCAGGCGGAAGCGCCGCCAGCACGAACAGCACCGGGGCGAACGGGGAGAACAGCAGTGCCCGCCAATCCCGATGGCCGTGGTAGTCCAGCGTCTTGTGCGAGAAGAACTGGTGGTGCGTGTTGACGTGGCGCTTGTAGGCCGACTTCAGCAGACTCTTCGGGCTGTGCAGCAGGTAGCGGTGCGCCGCCCATTCGGCCCAGTTGCCGAAGAGGAACATCGGCAGCACCACGCCGACCCACTCCAGCCACGAGGGCTGCTGCAGGCGAGAGGCGCAGTAGAGGATCACGCCGAAGGTGAACACCAGCGTGAAAGCCAGATGCATTTCGCCGCGGTACCAGGTCGGCGTGTCAGCGCGGTACTGCGCACGAAACGCATTCGAGCGCGCGACGACCTCTTCTTCTCTCGTCATTGAAGTGCCTCCAGGTTCATTCGAGGCCCAGGAACTTGGCGGCAAAGGCCGGGTCGCCGAGCAAGTCCTCGCGGCTGCCCTCCAGCACGGTCCGTCCGTTCTCGAGTACGTAGGCGCGATCGACGAAGTCGAGTGCGCGATGGGTGTTCTGCTCGACGAGCAGCATGGTCACGCCCTGCTCCGCAATGCGGCGCAGCGCGGCGAGGATCTCCTCGACCAACAGAGGCGCCACGCCGATGAAGGGCTCGTCGAGCAGCAGCAGGCGCGGGCGCGACATCAGCGCGCGGCCGATGGCCACCATCTGCTGCTGGCCGCCACTGAGTTCGCCGGCGTTCTGCCTCGCCTTCTGGCGCAGGATGGGAAAGAGACCGAAGACCTGCTCGAGGGGCTCGTCGAGTGCACGCCGGGACGCCGCAGCATAGGCGCCCATGGCCAGGTTCTCCTGGACGGTCATGCCGGGAAACAGCCGCCGTCCTTCCGGAACCAGTGCGATGCCGCGGCCGACGGTTTGCGCGGTGGAGGCGCGCTGCAACGGTGCGCCATCGAACTCGATGCCGCCGGATGCCACGGCGTACAGACCGACGATGGCACCCATCGCCGTGGACTTGCCCGCCCCGTTGGCACCAAGCAGGGCGACACGTTCACCATGCCCCACGTGCATCGAGACGTCCCACAGCGCACGCAGCTTGCCGTGATCGACGGCGAGTCGGGTCAGGCTGAGCATCAGGCAACTCCTCGAATCAGCATCGGTGGCGCAGAGGCCTGGGGGGCCGTTGCGGCGGCGCCCAGATAGGTGGCGAGCACCCGCTCGTTCCTGACCACAGCGTCGAGGGGTCCGTCGGCGATCAGTACGCCTTGCTCGAGCGCAATCACGCGGTCGACGACCTGTTCCAGGGCGGAGAAGATGTGCTCGACCCAGATCACGGTGATGCCGTAGCGGTCGCGCACGTGGCGGATGTGCTCGACGAAGCGCCTCACCTCGGCGGGGGTGAGACCCGAGGCCACCTCGTCGACGAGCAGCAGCCGCGGGCGGCACGCCAGCGCGCGCGCGAACTCGAGCGCCTTCTTCTCCTGCACCGACAACGCGTCGGCGCGGTCGTACAGCCGCGGGCCGAGTTCTGCGTAGTCGACGAAGGCACGCGCCTCGCGAAGGGCATCGCGCGGCGACAGCGGATTCGCGCCGAACATCAGAGGGATGGCGATGTTCTCCTGCACCGTCAGGTCGGAGAACGGACGCGGGATCTGATACGTGCGGCCGACGCCAAGGCGGGCGATGCCATCGCGCCCCAGGTCCGCCAGGTCCTGTCCGTCGAACAGCACGCGCCCCGCGGTGGGTGTGTAGACCCGGGAAATGCAGTTGAACAGCGTCGTCTTGCCGGAACCGTTGGGACCGATCAGCCCGACGATCTCGCCGGCGCGGATCGACAGGCTGATGTCGTTGACCGCCACATTGCCACCGAACTGCATGCGTACGCCTTGTAGTTCGATGAGAGGCCGCGCCCCGGCGACCTGCGGAGTCGGCAGCGGAAGTTCGCCGCCGGCCTGTCCAGTCGCCTGCATGGCGGAGGCCGTCGCATGTTCGTGGTGCTCGCGGCCGAACTCCGCGAGACCCGGAACGCGCCGCACCCACTTCGCGCGCAGGAAGCCGCCGGGCATGAAGCGGCCGATGAGCAGCAGGGTTGCGCCATACAGGGTGGCCTGGAATCCCTTGACGCTGACCAGCAGCCATTGCTGCATGGAGGCGAGCAGCAGCACGCCGATCAGCGGCCCGTAGCGCAATCCCGAGCCGGCGAACAGCACCATCGTGATCGGTGCCAGCGCGACGTTCAGTCCGAAGACGGTGGCCGGGTCGATGTAGCTCATCTGCCAGGCCTGCAGAGCCCCCGCCGCGGCGCCGAACAGGCTGGAGAGCACCAGCACGCGGCGCTTGACCGGCGCGATGCGCACCCCCACCGTCTCCGCCACCTGCTCGTCGTTGCGAATGCTCTTGAGCGCGTAGCCGAAGCGCGCGCCGTGGATGCGCAGCGTGACGACAAAGGTGATCAAGCACACGGCCAGCGCGATGAGATAGGCCGGCTTCAGCACCTGCGCCACCGGCAGCACGATGCCGTCGGCGCCTCGCGTGATCGGCGTCAGGTTGTAGGCGAGCACCTCCAGCAGCGGCAGCAGCGCGAGCGACGCGAAGGCGAAGTAGTCGCCGTGCAGGCGGAACAGCGGCACCGCGAGCAGACGCGCGGCGATGGCCGTGACGCCCAGCGCCGCCACGAAGGCGAGCCAGAACGGCGATCCGCCGACGAGCACGATCGCGAAGGCGTAGGCACCGATGCCGTAGAAGGCATAGTGGCCCAGGTTGACGTAGCCCATCTCGCCGGCCACCCAGTCCCAGCTCTGGCCCAGGATGTAGGCGATCAGCACCGTGAAGGCGAACGTGGTCAGGTAGGCATTGCCGCTGAACGGCAGCGCCAAGAGCACCGCGACCAGGCCCAGTCCCAGTAGCGGGGGTAGACGGAGCAGCGCCTTCATGCCGTCCTCCCCAGTCCCTTGGGCCAGACGACCAGGATCAGCAGCATCGCGATCACGCTCAGCGCCGGTGCCCACTCCGGCTTCCAGTACAGGCCGGTGAGCCCCTCGGCCACGCCGAGGAACACGCCGGCCAGCAGTGCACCCGGCAGGTTGCCGATGCCGCCGACGACGATGATCGTGAAGGCCTTCACCGTCAGGCCGAAGCCCATGTACGGATCGACCGGGAAGGACAGCACGTAGAGCACCGCCGCCACCGCCACGGTGGCCGAGCCGAAGGCAAAGGTGAGCGCCTTCATGTGCACGCTGCGCACGCCGCAGATCTGCGCGCCGACGGCGTCCTGGGTCACCGCCCGCACGGCCCGGCCGAACCAGGTGTGCTTGAGCAGCAGGTGCATGACGATCGTCAGCACGACGATGCCGCCGAGGATCAGCATCTGCGTGCTGGAGACGACGATCTCGCCGAACTCCAGCGCCGGCAGTCGCAGCGGGATGTTGCGCTGGGTCGCACCGGCCGCCTTGGCGGTCAGGTCCGACAGGATCATCAGCGTGCCCACCGTGACCAGCACCGTGCCCACGGTTCCTTCGAAGTGGTTGCGAGAGGCCAGCGGACGCAGCAGCAGGTGGTAGTAGGCCCAGGCGAAGGCAAACAGCAGCGGCGCGAGCAGCGCCGCAATCAGCGCCGGGTGCATCTGCCAGGCCGAGAAGGCCAGGCTCGCCGCCACGCCGCAGACCGCCAGCAGCGTGCCGTGCGCGAAGTTGAGGATGCGGACGACGCCGTAGATCAGCGAGAGACCAAACGCGACCAACGCGTAGAGTCCGCCGAGCAGCACGCCGCCGATCAGTACCTGAAGCAGGACTTCCATGATGGATGTGCGTGCCCTGGCGTCACTGCTGCCAGCTCGGCGAAGGCCAGGCCAGCTTTCCGGTGGCGACCTCCGGCGGCCACACCACGTTGACCTTCCCGTTCTGCATCTGCACGGTGAAGGCGCCCGTGTTCGGGAAGCCGCGCTCGTCGAAGGTGACGTCGCCAGCCGGGCTCTTGATCGTCGCCTTGAAGAGTGCCTCGCGCACCTTCTCGCGATCGACCACGCCGGCCTTCTCGATGCCCTGCACCATGGCCAGGTACGAGGTCAGCCGACTGAGCGTCCAGATGTAGTCGAACATCGTGACGTTGGAGCGCTGCATCACCGTCTCGACCAGCTCGCTGTAGGCCCCCTTCACGCCGGGGTACCAGCTCAGCTCGCCGGTCATGCCCTCGATGTCGGCCCCCACCTGGCGCGCCAGCGCGCCCGTCAGCATCGTGTGGTGCACGTCCATCGCGCGCACCTTCAGCTGTCGCATCTGCTGCACCAGCGGCACCGACGCGTTGTCGTAGGCACTGATGTAGATCACGTCGGCCTTGGCGGCGCGCACCTTGGCGATCAGCGCGGTGAAGTCCTTCAGCTCGGGGCTGAAGGTCTCGTTGCCCAGCACCTTCAGGCCCTGCGCCTCGGCCTTCTTGCTCCAGGTCGCCGTGATGCCCTTCATCACCGGGTTGTCGTGGGTGATGAAGTAGATCGACTGCGGCTTCGGACTGACCTTAGTCAGCATGTCGAAGTAGCGCGCCGACCAGTTGGGAACGACGGGGAAGGGCGTACCCCAGGTGTACTTGAGGCCGCGGTCGTACAGCGCCGGCGTGGCCACGTTGGCCATCACCATCGGGATCTGGTACTTGTCGGCGATCGGCGGGACCGGGCCGCCGATCGAACTCCAGTCGGGACCGACGAAGAAGTCGACCTTGTCGACCGTTGCCATCTTCTCGTAGAGCTGCACGGCCGTGGCCGGCACGCTCTGGTCGTCGTAGATGACGAATTGCAGCGGCAGCTTCTTGTTGCAGGCCTTGACGGCGATGCCGCCGCTCTTGTTGATCTCCTCCGCGAAGACCTCGGTCATCTTGCGCCAGCGGTCCGCCAGCGTGGAGAAGGGGCCGGTCTCGCTGAGCGTGGTGCCGAACACGATCGGCCCGTCGCAGGAATTGAGCTTGGCGGCGGCCGGCAGGCTGGCCAGCACGGTGGAGGCGGCTGCGGCCGCGAGGGCGATGATCTTCATTCTTGTCTCCTGTCTGATGTGGTCTGATGTGGCGAGAGTCATGCCGACGCCGACGGGGCGAGCCCCGACCAGCGGCGCACGGCGAGGGGGGACGCAGCGGCCGCGCTTTCGCCGAGGCCGAACAGGTCGAGCACGCGCACGCAGGTGTGCTCGACGACCTCGTCGAGCGACTGCGGGCGTTGGTAGAAGGCAGGCACCGGCGGGCAGATCACGCCGCCCATCTCGGTGACCGCCAGCATGTTGCGCAGGTGCGCCTGGTTCAGCGGTGTCTCGCGCGCCAGCAGGACCAGGCGGCGCCGTTCCTTGAGCACCACATCGGCGGCCCGACTGACGAGGTTGTCGGCCAGGCCGAGCGCGATGCTGGCCAGGGTCTTCATCGAGCACGGGGCCACCACCATGCCTTCGGTGACGAAGGAGCCGCTGGCCACCGACGCGCCGATGTCGCGTGGGCTGTGAACGACGTCGGCCAGCGCTTCCAGATCGGTGCGCGTCATGTCCAGTTCCTGCGCCACCGTCAGCCCGCCGGCCTGTGACAGCACGAGGTGCGTCTCCACCTGCGGCACGGCGCGCAGCAGCTGCAGCAGCCGCACCCCGTAGACGGCGCCGCTGGCACCGGTGATCGCGACGATGAGGCGCTTCATTCGGCCTCCAGCGGCGTGCCGACCAGGGCGGCGGCGCCGGTGGCCGCCACGAGCTGGGCAAGGTCGACATCGCGTTCGCCGGGAATCCGCACGCGCGTGAAGACATGCTCGGCGCTGGCCAGCGGCTTGGTCGCGTCGAGCCCCATCTTGGCGCCGTAGCCCTGCCATTCGGGCGAGGGCTTGTTGCCGGCGAAGCCGACCGTGGTCGACGGATCCAGCGCGGAGCCCTGCGCACCGGCGATCACGACGAGGTCGCGGTCGGCCTGGAAGCGGGTGGCCACGGCCCACTCCACTTCGTTCGCATCGTGGATGTCGACATCCTCGTCGACCACGATCACCTGCTTGACGTCGTAGTGCCCGGCGAAGGCGCCGAGCATGACGTTCTTGGCCTGCCCTTCGCGTGTCTTCTTCAACTGCACGACGAGGTGGTAGCGCGCGACGCCGCCGACGGTCAGGTGCACGTCGGTCACGTTCGGGAAGCTGCGCTGAAGGTGCGCCAGCAAGGTGGCCTCGCGCGGGATCGCGCCCAGCAGCAGGTGTTCCATCTCGGCCGGCACGATGGTGTGGAACACGGGATCGCGGCGATGGGTCACCGCATCGATGGCGATGACCTCGCGTTCCTCGCGGGCGCTGTAGTACTTCGGGAACTCGCCGAACGGCCCCTCCGGTTCGCGCACGCGGGGCAGCAGGCGACCTTCGATGACGATCTCGGCCTCGGCCGGCACGCGCACGTGGTTGGTCAGGCACTTCACGACCGGCAGCGGCTGGCCATGGAGGGCTCCCGCGATCTCCAGCTCGTCGCAGTCGATCGGGGCGATGGCCTGCGAGGCGAGCGCCGTCAGCGGGTCGACGCCGATCGCGATCGCCACCTGCAGCGCTTCGCCCTGCGCTTCCGCGGCCGCGAAGAAGGCATGCAGGTGGCGGGGCAGGATCAGGATGCCGAGCCGGTCCGGACCGTGGATCTGGATTCGATTGATCGAGACGTTCTGCACGCCTGTCTTCGGGTTGCGTGCGATCACCAGGCCGGCGGTGATGTAGGCGCCATGATCGTGTTCGCTGTGCGTCGGCACGGGCAGCAGCGAGCGGATGTCGGCGGCGCCGCCGGCGAAGCGGTGCACGATCTGCTGCACCGGCGCTTCGGCCACGTCCACCTCACGCCAGCCGAGCGGCTTCTCGGCGGCCGAACGGAAGTGCTGCAGCAGTCGAGACTCGGGGACGCCCATCGCTTCGGCGATCCAGGCGCGCCGTGACATAAAGCCGGAGACCACCGGGATCGAATGGCCGCCCGGCTGCGGAAACAGCGCCGCCTGCCGTCCGTCGAGGCGCTTGGCGATCGCGGCGAGCTCGTGTTCGAGCGCCACGCCGGGCCGGATGGCGGCGAGGCGGTTGCAGGCGGCGAGGTGGCGGAGCCAGCCTCGCAGGCTGGTGTGGGCAGCGGTCATGACGGCGAGTGCTCTTCAGGCGGGTGGAATGGCGGGCAGCGTGGTATCCAGCGGCTCGTACTCGCCGGACTGCAACTTGCGTCGCAGCACCTTGCCCACCGGGCTCTTGGGGATCTCGCGCACGAAGACGTAGTCGCGCGGGCGCTTGAAATTGACGAGGTCGCTGTCGCGGCAGTGCGCGTCCAGCGCCAGCGCGTCGACCGGCTGGCGCACCTTCACGAACGCGACGACCTTCTGGCCCCAGCGTTCGTCCTGCAGACCGGCCACAGCCACCTCGTCGACGGCCGGGTGCAGCGACAGCACGGACTCGATGTCGACCGGCGAGATGTTCTCCCCGCCGCTGATGATCATGTCGTCGACGCGGCCGGTGACGAACAGATCGCCCTCGGGGTCGACGTAGCCGGTGTCGCCGGTGAAGTACCAGCCGCGGTGCAGGCTCTTCGCATCGGCATCGGGACGCTTGTGGTAGCCCTCGAAGGCTTCGTCGCTGCGCAGCTCGGCGATGATCTGGCCCTCTTCCATCGGCGCAGCCAGGCGCTCCGGGTCGCGCTGGTCGAGCTTGACGACACGCAGCCGTGTGTTGAGCCCGGCACGTCCTGCGCACCCGGGCTTTTCGGCTGCACGCTGGTTGATCGAGAAGGTGTAGATCTCGGAGCTGCCGTAGTGATTGACGAAGAGCTCCGGCTGGAAAGCAGCCTGCAAGCGCTGCAGCAGTGCGTCGTGCATGGGCGCACCCGCAAAGCCGAGCTTGCGCACGCTGCGGGTGTCGGTGCCGGCGAAGTCGGGGTGCGACAGCAGGTCGTGGTAGAGAGTGGGCACCAGGTAGAGATGCGTCACCTGCTCGTCGCGGATCGCCGCCAGGGCGCGCGAGGCGTCGAAGCGCGGGATGCAGACGATGCGCCCGTCGATCAGCGCCAGCGACAGCAGCGAACGCACGCCCATCGTGTGGTACAGCGGCATCACGCCCAGCGTGCACTCGCCCACCGCATAGCGGTTCTGCGCCACATGGGCCAGCGCGGCAATGCGCTCGGCGCGCTGGCGTCTTGGCACGCCCTTGGGCTTGCCGGTGGTGCCGCTGGTGTAGAGCATCAGCGACCAATCCGACGCCTCGGCCTGCGGCATCGGCTCGTCTGCTGCGGCCATCCAGTCCTCGAAACGCAGCGTCGCGCCATGCACCTCGTTCACGCCGATGCGCAGCGCCTGGCTCGCCGCCGAGGACGCGGCCACCGCGGCGTCCGCAACCGGCTCCCAGACGATCGCTTTCGCCTCGGCATCGGCCAGGCAGTAGTCGATCTCTTCCGGTTTGGCGCGCCAGTTGAGCGGCGTCATCACGATGCCGGCGAACTGGCAGGCCCAATGCAGCGTGGCCATCTCCCATCGGTTCTGCAGCACCACGAGCACGTGGTCGCCTCGCACCAGGCCGGCGTCGGCGAGACCGCGCTGCACGGCGCCGATCCGGCCTGCCCACTCGAGGTAGCTCAGGCGCAGGCCACCGTCGACGATCGCGATCTGCCGCGGGCTGCGCTCGACGCTCTGCAGGAAGGTGCGCCCGAGGTCAAGCATGAGAGGCCCCCTGCGCGGCGCGCGCACGCGCCACGTCCATCACCGCCGCGACGATGGGGGTGTAGCCGGTGCATCGGCACAGGTGCCCGGACAGCATCTCGCGCACCTGTTCTTCGTCCGGCACGCCACGGCCGGCAATGCGCGAGAGCCAGTCCGCGCACGACATCAGGATGCCCGGCGTGCAGAAGCCGCATTGCAGGGCATGGTGGCGCTTGAAGGCGGCCTGCAGGTCACTCAGCACGGCGTCGCCCTCGGCCAGTCCTTCCACCGTGCGGACCTCGCGGCCGTCGACCTGCACCGCCAGCGTCAGGCAGGCCCGCTGCGCGACACCATCGATCTGCACCGTGCAGGCGCCGCACACGCCGTGCTCGCAGCCGACGTGGGTGCCGGTGGCGCCAAGGTCGTGGCGCAGGAAGTCCGACAGCAGCCGGCGCGGCGATGCGCTGGCACATCGCTCGCGGCCGTTCAGCGTGAGGCGCACCGGATGTTCGGCGCGGGCGTCCAGCACGGTCATGCAGGTCTCCGGGTGGTGAGGGCCCGATCGGCAGCGCGGCGGCCGAGGCGGCGGACCAACTGGCGCCGCAGCGCCGCGCTGGCCTGCGGCTCGTCGCGCACGTCGAGCGACCAGGCGAGTTCGTTGAGGGCGTCGTCGAGTGCGGCGCCGTCGAGCAGCGGCAGATCACGCGCCACCGGGCGGTCGGCGACGCCGCCGACGGCGATGCGCAGCCTGCGCGCATCGGCCACCGCCGCCACGGCGCAGATGGCGAAGTCGCCATGGCGCACCGCGAACTCCTCGAATCCGTGGCCCTGGCCAGCCGAGGCGAGCGGGAAGCGCACGGCCTCGACCAGTTCGTCGGCCCGGCGCGCGGTCAGCAGCATGCCGGTGAAGAAGTCCTGCGCCGCCACCCGGCGAGCGCCCCGCGCGCTGCGCAGACAGACCTCGCCGCCGACTGCCAGCAGCACCAGCGGCAGCTCGGCCGAAGGGTCGGCGTGCGCGATGCTGCCGGCCACCGTGCCGCGATTGCGGATCTGGAAGTGCGAGATGTGCGGGAAGGCCAGCGCCAGCAACGGGAGTTCCTGCGCCAGTCCTGGCCGCCACTCGAGCGTGGCCTGGGTGACTGCCGCGCCGACGTGCAGCATGGCGCCGTCGACGCGCAGTTCGGCCAGTGCCTTCGATCGCGAGATGTCGACCAGGCGTTGCGGCCGGGCCAGGCGCATGTTGAGCACCGCCATCAGCGATTGCCCGCCGGCGAGGATGCGCGCCTCATCGCCGAGCTGCGCGAGCACCGCCGCGGCTTCCGCGGCCGTCTCGGCACGCTGGTACTCGAAGGCTGCCGGCTTCATCGCGCCACCCCCAGCCAGGCCATCAGACGCCGCCACCACGTCGCCTTGCGCACCGCGGCGTCGCCGGCGGCCTGGCGGCCGAGCGACTCGAACAGCTGGGCCAGCACGATACGCGCGGCCCCTTCGAGCATGCGGCTGCCCACGGCGGCCACCTTGCCGCCCACCTGCGCCGCATAGTCGTAGTGCAGCCGGGTGCCGGCAGCCGTGGCCTCCAGGCGCACCGTGCCGCTGCCGGAGCCCGTGCCCAGCGACGACTGGCCCGAGCCGGCCAGCCGCAGGCTGCGCGGCGCATCGATCTCCGACAGCTCGATGCGGGCCTCGTAGCGCGCCTTCACCAGCCCCACGCCGACGGTGACGTCGGCCCGGTAGCGATGCTCGCCGTCGCGCTGCAGCGCGTGGCATCCCGGGATGACGCGCGCCAGCGCCGCCGGATCGAGCAGCACGGCGAACACCTTCTCCGGTGGCGCGGCGATGTCCACGCTGCCCTGGGCCTGCAGCGCGAGGCCGCCGGCCACTCTGGGAGGTTCCGCCGTGCGGCCGAGCCCTGCGGGCGGCGCCGGCTCGGCCAAGCCACCCGCTTCGCCGATCAGCGAGAGCACGCGCGACGGCATCAGCGGCAGGCGCACGTCGGCGAGATCGCGCAGCGGCCGCAGCGCATCGGCGAAGGCATTAGCGATCACCACCGGCGTGCTCATGTTGTTGCCTTCGCCGAGGCCCTTGGCGCCCAGCGGCGTGAACGGGCTCGGCGTCTCCAGGTGCACGATCACCGGCTCGGGCACCTCGCAGGCGGTGGGTACCAGATAGTCGGCGAACGTGCCGCTCTGGAAGCTGCCGTCGGCGCCGTAGCGGAACTCCTCCATCAGTGCCGCACCCAGCCCCTGGGCGAAGGCGCCGCGGATCTGGCCGTCGGCGAGCGCCGGATTGAGCAGCCGCCCGGCATCGTGGCCGGTGATGTAGCGATCGACGCGAACGCGGCCGGTGGCCGGATCGACCTCGAGGCCGCAGACGTCGAACACGAAGCCGTAGGCGGCCGAGGTGTTGACGCGGTCCTGCGCGTCGGGCGCGGCCAGGGTCGGCGCGGTCCAGAACGCGGTCTCGCGCAGCCCGGGCGCTTCGCCCTCGGGCAGCAAGGCCGGCGCCCAGTGCGGATTGGCGGCGAGGCGCGCAAAGGGCTGGCGCCGCTCGGGCATCTGTTCATCGAACACCATGCCGCCCTCGAAGCGCAGCCGCTCGGCCGGGCAGCCGAACTGCGGCGCCGCGATGCGCGCCAGCTTGTCGCGCAGCCGCTGGGCCGCCAGATGCACCGTGCCGGCAACGGCGCCGGCAAAGCGGCTGCTGTAGTTGCCGGCCGCCACGCTCCAGGCGTCCTTGGCGGTGTCGAACTCGACGTTCACCACCACCTGCGCAGGGTGCAGGCCGAACACATCGGCCACCACCTGGGCGCACACCGTCATGTGGCCCTGCCCCGCAGGCGCCGACGCGACCACCACATTGACGCCGCCGAGCAGGTCGATGGCCACTGTCGCGCTGGCGATCGCGCCGTTCTTCGGCCCGGCCTTGGCACGCTGCTCGGGCGTCAGCACGGTGCTGATGTAGCCCATGTTCGACACCGAGGGCTCGACGATCGCCGCCACGCCGATGCCGTAGAGCCGGCCGGCAGCACGCGCCGCGGCCTGGCGCTGCCACAGGCCCTGCTCGCGCGCGGCGGCCATCGCCATCGCGGTGAGGCGGTGGTAGTCGCCCGAATCGAGCACGGCGCCAGCCGCCGCGGTGTAGGGGAATTGCTGCGGCCGCACGTAGTGGCGCAGGCGCAGCGCGACCGGGTCTTCGCCCAGCTCGACGGCGATGCGATCCATCAGCCGCTCGAGCGCGTAGTAGACCTGCGGCCCGCCGAAACCGCGCACCAGCCCGGTGGGCGTCTTGTTTGTGACGACCACGCGGTTGCGAACGGCGAGGTTCGGGATGTCGTAGGCGCCGCTGAGCGCGCCGTGCATGCGGTAGAACGTGGCCGGCTCCGGCGCACGCAGGTAGGCGCCGACGTCGTCGCGCTGGTCCCAGTCGAGCGCGGTGATGCGGCCCTCGCCGTCGAGGGCGGCGGTGATGTGGGTCAGCCGCGCCGTGGCCGAGGTGGCGGCGCTGAGGTGCTCGAGCCGATCCTCCACCCACTTCACCGGCGCGCCGGCCTTGCGCGAGGCCAGACACATCAGCACCGCATAGGGCAGCACGGCCTGCTTGACGCCGAAGCTGCCTCCGCTGTCGCGCGGCACCCGGTGACGCAGCTTGTTGGCTGGCACGCCGAGGGCCAGCGACATCACCGAGTGCAGCGAGAACGGGCCCATGAAGTTCGACAGCACCTCGTAGGCATGGCCGCCGTCGGCTTCGGGCTGGTGCTCTGCCACCACGACGCCGCACTCGATCGGCGTGCAGCTGTTGCGCGGGTAGTGCACGGTGAGGGCAACGCGGCGCGAAGCGCCCGCGAAGGCCTGCTCCGGATCGCCGTAGCGGAAGAAGCGCTCGTTGACCACGTTGCTGCCCACCGCTTCGTGCAGCACCGGCGCACCGGCCTCGCTGGCCTCGGCGATATCCACCGTCGCGGGCAGCGCCCGGTACTCGACGCGGATGGCATCGAGCGCGTCCTCCGCCAGATAGCGGTCTTCGGCGATCACCACCGCGACAGGCTCGCCGCTGTAGCGAACGCGGTCCACCGCCAGCGCCCAGTGCTGCATCGGCGCCTTCACGCCCACGACGAAGGGCTGCGACCAGCGCTTGACGTCCTCGCCGGTCAGCACGGCGCGCACACCCGGCAAGGCCAGCGCGGCCGTGGCGTCGACCGACAGCAGATCGGCATGCGCGTGCGGGCTGCGCAGCACGGCCGCCTGCAGCGTACCGGGCGCATCGCCTAGGTCGTCCGCAAAGCGACCTCGGCCGGTCAGCAGCGCAGCATCTTCATGGCGCTCGATCGGTTGCCCGAGGTGACGGGGGGTCAGGGCCTTGGCGAGGCCCGGGTCGCTGTGCAAGCCTGTCTCCTGCTTGTCGTTCTGCTGTGGAACGCAGTGTCGACAGGCGCGGCGGGAGGGCGTGAACGTAAACGTCCGGCGAAGATCCAGATCGTCCGATCGCTGACCAAAAGGTCTGACCAGTTCCATGCTGCTTTGCAGCAACGCCCCGGAACGGCAGCAATGACAACGGGCCCGCGAGGGGCCCGTTGCGACGTCAGATCACCGGCGGCTGGCCGTGGCCGGCATCGTCCGGCGGCTCGAAGAGGTTGACGGCGCGGCGATAGTCCGTCGGGGTGATGCCCAGGTGCTGCCGGAAGAAGCGCGCAAAGTGGCCGGGCGCCGAGAAGCCCAGCTCGTGCGCCACCGCGCTGACCGGCTCCTGCCCCCGCGACAGGCGCTGCACCGCCGCCTCGAACCTCAGCACATTGGCGTAGACCAGCGGCGTGACCTGCGTGTCGCGCTGGAACAGTGTGAAGAAGTGGGCCCGCGACAGACCGCTGCGCGCGGCCAAGGCATCGACATCGAGCTCGTGCGCAATGTCTTCCCGCATCAGCGCAATCGCACGGCGCACGCGCGGGTCCATCGCCACCGGCGGTTTGGCGCGCAGCAGCGAGACCAGGTCGCGCCAGCCGGAGTAGCTCTCGATCACCGCGATGATGAGGTTGAAGAGCAGTTCCTCCATTCGCGCGGGCGACACCTCGTCGGCCCACCACATCTCGAGCACGAATTCCTCGGCGATGCGCTTGGTCTGCGACGTGATCGCCACGCACTTCTGCGGGAAGAAGCGCGGATGGGCCGACAGCGCGAGCGAGCTCTGCAGCTCCGCCAGCCAGTTCGGCTCGATATATAAGGCCAGGATCAGCGTGCGCTGTCCCGGGGGCGCATCGTGCTCGTAGGCGTGATGCTCCCAGGCGTTGACCAGCACGGCCGACTCGTCGGTGAGCGGCGCGCGCTCGCCGCGCACGCTGAACGCGCTGTCGGCGCCGCCGGCCTTGATCAGGATGTGGCAGTGGTGATGCGCATGGCCGACCAGGGGCGCGTCCATTTCGAGCAGGGCGACGCGGCCGAAGCGGCCCTGGAAGATCTTGACGGCAGACGACAAGGCGAACTCTTGCTGATTGATTGGGACTGCCCTGGAAGTGTGAACGTACCGTCAGCTTGCCGCAATCAGGTGACTTGCCAGTGGGAAGGACAAAGGCACCTCGACACAACGAGGCTCAGCCGTTTCCAGCTCAGTAGGCGCCGCAAGGTGCAGACCTTCCATTGGCCGTTAGCTTCTCGCGCTCGACGAGGTTCTGCTGAGCGCAATTAGCGCTTGGTTCGTAGATCTGACCTACTCCCGCCGTGGGTATGGTCAATGGGATGAGCTGATTCTGTAGCACGCATCCGGCATAAAGGGCACTGCTGCAAACGGCCTACGTACATGTTGCAGTCAACTGATTCGTCCTCAAGAACGGTCTGCTTCTGCTGCGAGACTTGCACAAGGTCTACAACCCGATGCCTTGCGAGGGCGCGCGGGAAATGGAAGTGGAATTCGCGATCGGCTCGCGCGAGGCGGGCTACGACGTCTCGTGAGCCTGAGTGAGACACCTCACGAGATTGCAGCGTGCAACCCTAGACCTGTCCTTCGCGAGCGGCGGCACTTGGCCGACTGCAGCCCGACAAAGCTTCTAGTCCAGCTCACGCTTCTCTGCGCATCGCTGCCGCTCAGACGATCGCATTCGTCTCCCTCGATTTGATCAGCGCCTCCCTGGACGCAAACACCATACGCTGACCTTCGTTGATCAGCTTCTCCCACTGCGCAGCGCCCCGAGTCCAGGGCGGGCGCAGCCCGGCGTCAGCGAACCCTTGACGCGGGGCGGTGCGCCCACACGCTTCGGCTCGCGGGCAGGCGGAAGTTCCAGCGGCCTGCCCCCGAGCCCGTCCGGCGGCGAGGACTTGCCAGTTTCCTCGGCGCCGCTACCGGCTGATGTCCGGGCCGCGGCTCGGCTCCGGCGTTGCCCGCTGAACGGTCCGCGCGCGGTCCACGTTCATGCCAGGCAGCTCAGCCTGCCGCTGCGCGGCACGGTGGCGTTGCACGGCCCGCGCGACATCCGTCTGCATCACGAAGTCAACGATGCTCGTGCTGAGCTTGCGGTCGGCCGGGTCGGGCGATGCCGCCAGCGCCTTGGTGATCTCGGCCCAGGCCTGCAACGCACCAGAACGCGTGGCCCGAAACGCCGGCCCCGACTTGTGTTCGCTGCGCTGCTTGCCGGTTCGGGCTGCTGCACCAGGCTGGCGCTCCCAGCCGCGAAGGCTGCGCCGCGACACACCTCGCGTCGCCTGCGACGACGCCTCGGCCTCGATGCCCCAGTCGCGCAGCTTCTCGGCAAAGGTCTCACCCCACCGGCGCAGGTCTTCCTCGCGCGGATTCAGGCGCGACCCGTCACGCCCCTCCGCACGCACGCTGATGTGCACATGCGGATTCGCCTGGTGCGTGTGCAGGACCATCACGTAGCGGTGGTTGACCAGCTCGGCCCTCGCAAACTCCCGCGCGGCCTGCCGCAGCACACGGGCATCCGTGCCGGCCGGCATGCACAGCATGATGTTGAAGGCCTCGCGGCGTTCACTGACCTCGGGGATGCGCGTGCCGCCGAACCGCCATTGATCGGCGATCGCGCGCAAGGCCTTCCTGCCCTCGCGCACGGCGCCGCGGTCGTCTTCGATCGGAAGCCGCCCCGCCTTGGCGATGTAGCGCAGGTGTGCCGCGATGGCGCCCATGCCACGCCCGCCGCCGGTAACCTTGACCATCACCTGCGGTGCCCGTTGTACGACCGTCGCGCGGATGCGCTGGCGCAAAACCTGGGCGCGCTGGCGAACTGCGGCATCGGTCAGCACCGGCGTTCGCGACGTCGTCAGGCGGTTTGACGTGTAGAACAGCCGGTCGCCCCATTGCACGAGCAGGCCGTCGATGGTGCTGGACATGGTCGCTCTCCTTCACAGGCGGTCGATCAGCGCCGAGGCCCGATCGAGGTGGCGACGGATTTCGGCGTCCGCGGTTTCGAGGCGATCCCGGTACGGCCTGGCCTGTTCCACCTTCGCCAGGCGCAGCAGGGTGACGAGCGCCATGAGATCGGTCGACAGCGTGGCGATTCGATCGTTGGACGCGAGCAGTGCCGCGCGATCGGCCCGGCGCTCGGCGATGGGCTGCGGCAAGCGGCTGCCGGCAACAAGCCGCCCCACGTAGTCGCCGTAGGACAGGCCGAGCGCGCCCGCGTTCAGCATCAGCGCGTCGGCATGGGCTTGGGACAGTCGCAGCGTGAGCTTGGCGATCTCTCGGGTCGGGACCCGGTCCGGGGTCTGACCGTCAGACCCCCTCTTCATCGGCGACACCGCCGCCGTTGCGCGCAAGTCGAGACTCATCACGAGGACCCGACGCACGAGCTGGGCAACGCCCATGCTGCGGCAAGCCGCAGCGGCGCGCACGGCATCGCCGATGCCGCGCAGGTCGATCGTCACGCGATCACGCGACGCGCCCGGCATGTTGAACCTCGCGCCGGATGCCGCATGGCATCCATTCACTGGCGGGCCGCCTATCCTGCCATCCATCTCTCTCAACTCTGTTCACTCCGATCTCCATGAGTTCAGCGGTCGGTCTGCGAGGGGGTCTGACGGTCAGACCCCTGCAGCCAAAGCTTCGTGATCTCTTCGACCCGGATGCGCAGCGCGATCAGTTCGGGTAACGCGACCTTGTAGGGGTTCGACGGCTGGATGCGGCCGAGGGCTCGCTCCAGACGATTGCAAGCGGCATTGGCTTGAACGATGAGCTTGTTGGACGGCGACGGAGCTTCATCGCTCGCTGTGCCCGAACCCGACTGGGCACGCAGAGCCGACACCGCAGTGCGCGTAATCTCGGCACCGCTGCCCAGCAGGCTCTGAACCTGCTTTGGGTTGTCGGCGTGTAGCTTGCTGTGTTCATGCAACGTGCGCGGCGATGTGCAGCGACCCGACTTCAAAGCGTCGTTGAGTTCCGGGGGTAGCTCCAGCAGTGCGAGGTGGTGCGCCACCGTCGTCAGGTTCATGCCGAGTTGCCTGGCAATGGTGACATTCGAATCACCGGCGTCAACCTGCGCGCGGATGAAACGTGCCATCTCCATCGGGGTCAGCCCATGCCGCTTCTGGTTCTCGGCGACCTGTGCGTAGCGATCGGCTGGTAGGTCGCGCACCACGATCGGCACTCCGCTCAGGCCTGCTCGAATCGCAGCGCGCAGTCGCTTGGCACCGAAATGGATGAGGTGACGGCCATCGCCATCCGCGGGATGAGCGACGAGCGGTTGCAAGATGCCCCGCTGTTGGATGTCCGCAGCAAGTTCTTCGAGCGCGGCCTCAGGGAACTCGGTGCGCGGGTTGTTTGCATCCTCATAGAGGAGCGAGACGGCAACGAGCATCGGCCTGCCGTCAGGAATGCCGGGGTCTGCGGTGGCAGGCGGGACCGCCACGTGGAGAGGCGCCGCGGCATCCACACGCGGGCGCCGTCTGCGAGCCGATCCGGCGCGTCTGTCTCCGGCTCGGCATCGAGCAGATCGAGCTGAAGGTCTTTGGACTTGTGCCACGGCATGCGCATGAAGGCATCCTGCCGCTGTGGAACGACTGGCGATAGTCCTGCGCCGTTCACACCCCGTCGTGTCTTGAAGTCTCCTGAGGTCTCGGGCAATCCCGCGATGACTCAAGAGCGTTCTGCGCGCGACACGAGTGGTTTCAACTTTCAACAGTCCCCACGCAATGCACCATGCGCGGCGTGGAACAGTCGAAAATGCGCCTCTCTCTTTGGTACCATTTTGGTACCACCAACAAAAAAGCACCGGGCGTCGCCGCCGGGTGCTGGGTCTTGCTACCGAATTTGGTAGGCGCGATTGGACTCGAACCAACGACCCCCACCATGTCAAGGTGGTGCTCTAACCAGCTGAGCTACGCGCCTGCGAAGCGCAAGACTATAGCATGGTTCGAGTGCCGCCCGTCAGCGCCGGCGCGCCCGGCGCACACCGGCGACCTGTCCCACCTGGCGCAGAACCGACTCCAGCCGGGTGGCGCTGTCGACCTCGACGGTGAAGGTCATGTAGGCGGTGCCGCCGGTGGCGTCGCGCACCGATTGGGTATGCACGCCGATCACGTTGGTCTTGTCCTTGGCGAAGACCTCCGAGATGTCTCGCAGCAGGCCGGAGCGGTCGGCGGCCTCGACCAGCACGTCCACGGGATAGGCGGCCTCGCGCCCCACAGGCGCCGCGCCCCAGGCCACTGCAATGACCCGGTCCGGCTGCTGCCGCTGCATGTGGCGGAAGTTGGTGCAGTCCAGCCGGTGGATGGCGACGCCTTTGCCGCGGGTCACGTAGCCACCGATCGGATCAGGAGGCGCCGGGCGGCAGCAACGCGCCAGTTGCGTGAGCAGGGACTCCACGCCCACCACCAGAACGCCGCCCTCGCTGCCGCGAGCCCGCTTGAGCGGTACATGCTCGTCGGTCGGCGCGGGCGGGGGCGCGGGGCGCAACAGCAGCTCGATGTTGCGCAGCGAGTACTCGTCCTTGCCGACCACCTCGAACAAGGCATCGGCGCCCTTGAAGCCCAGTTGAGCGGCCAGGTCGTCGAGCTTGAGTGCGGTGCGACCCTCGCGCTGGAGCAGTTTTTCCACCAGCTCACGCCCCCGGGCCACCGTGGCGCTGAGGGCTTGTGCGTTGAACCAGGCACGTACCTTGGCGCGGGAGCGGTGGCTGCGCAGATAGCCCAGTTCGGGGTTCAGCCAGTCCAGCGATGGCCCCCCATCCTTGGCGACGGTGATCTCCACGGTCTGGCCGTTGGCCAGTGCGGTGTTCAAGGGCACCAGGGCGCCGTCCACGCGGGCACCGCGGCAGCGATGGCCCAGGTCGGTATGTACGCAGTAGGCGAAGTCCACCGGCGTGGCACCAGCGGGCAGCTCGATCACGGTGGCCTGCGGCGTGAACACGTAGATGCGGTCTTCGAACGTGGCCACGGTCGACGCCTCGGCAGGCGCGCCGCCTGGCGCGTCGGCCGGCACGGTGGACTGGCCAATGAAGTCACGCTCCCAGGCCAGCAACTGCCGCAGCACGGCCTTGCGCGCTTCGGCCAGCCGCTCTTCGAAGTCGCCGGTCGCGCTCACACCCGCATAGCCGCGCGTACCAGCCTCCTTGTAGGCCCAGTGCGCGGCCACGCCGTGCTCGGCGTGCTCGTGCATGGCCGCGGTGCGGATCTGCACCTCTACCGGCCGGCCGTCATCTCCCAGCACCACCGTGTGCAATGACTGATAACCGTTGGATTTGGGCCGGGCAATGTAGTCGTCGTACTCGCCCGGCACCACGCGGTAACGCTCATGCACGCGCGATAGCGCCGCATAACAGGCGGGCACATCGGCCACGATGACCCGCAGCGCGCGGGCATCGAACACCTGCTCGATCGTGAGGTTCTTGCCCTGCATCTTCTTCCAGATGCTGTACAGATGCTTGGGCCGGCCCTGAACCTCGGCCGCAACGCCGACAGCGGCCAACTCCTGCCCGAGTTGGCGCCGGACCGCCTCGACACTGCCCTCACGTTCGACGCGGGTTTGCGCCAGCTGCTGCGCCACGCGGCGATAGACCTCGGGCTGCAGAAAGCGGAACGACAGGTCTTCCAGCTCCCACTTGATCTGCCAAATTCCCAGCCGGTTGGCCAGCGGCGCGAACACCTGCTGGGACTCCTGCGTCAGCAGACTCGGGCACGGGGTCTTGGTGGCGGCATGCCAACGCAGTGTCTGCAGCCGCGAGGCCAGGCGCAGCAGCACGACCCGAAGGTCGCGCGAGAAGGCCAGCAGCATCTTGCGCACGCGCTCGGTCTGCAACGCACGCTGCTCCTCGCCGACCTGTGCCTCGCGGGCGGCGCGCTGAATCTGCACCAGCTTGCGGGTGTGGCTCACCAGGCCGGCGTAGCTGGCACCAAAGGCCTTGGTCACCATCTCCTCGGGGCGCTGCAGGAAATCACCGGCGTAGACAAGGTAGGCCGCGGCCTGCATCGCCGGCGCCGCACCGATGTCGCGCAGGATGGCGGCTACGCCATCGGCGTGGGCCATCGCATCCTCGCCGGTATCCAGGCACTGGTCCTGCAGCAACGGCTGGGCAAATGCGCGGGCACGATCGCGCATGGCCCATGCATCGGCATCGCCCGCCTCCGGCACCGGCAGTTCTGCCGGCGCGCGGCCTGCCAGTTGCACGATCGCCGCCGCGTCGTGTTGCGGCGCCACTGCCCCCGTCTTCATGTCTGCAGCAGGAAACTCCGCACCGCATCGACCTGGTCGGGTTGCACCAGCATCGGCGCATGCCCCACGCCAGCGAACTCGACCAGTCGGGTATGCGGGCCACGCTGCGTCATGGCCTGCGCGGTGGCTGCCGACAGCAGGTCGGACTGCTCACCACGCAGCAGAAGGACGGGTATGCGCAATGCATCCCAGCTGTGCCACAGCACCGCCTCGCCGGCCTGCGCCAGCTCGGGCGTGATCAGGCGAAACGGGATGGCAATACCCGGGTCGTAGTGCGGCTTGAAGCCTTCACCGTCGGGCTTGAGCTGTGGCCGCGTGAGTGCAAGCCACTGCTCACGGGTGTGCGGCCCGAACCCCTGCGAGATGACCCACAGCGCATCAGCGGCTTCGTCGAGTGTGGCCCAGTGCGCCGGCAACCCCAGGTAGGTTCCGATGCGCTGGAGCGCTTCGGACTGGATGGTGGGGCCGACGTCGTTGAGCACCAGCTTGCGGACGGGCGACCCCGGCAGCGCAGCCAGCCCCAGGCCGATGAGCCCGCCCATGGAAGTACCGACCCAATCGACCTGAGCAGCGTCCAGGCGAGCCAGCAGCGTGACCATGTCGGCCACGTACGTCGGGATCGAGTAGCCCATCGGATCGGCCAGCCAGTCGGACTGCCCGCGGCCCACCACGTCCGGGCACACCACCCGGTAGTGACCGCACAGGGCCTGCGCCAGCGTATCGAAGTCGCGACCCTGCCGCGCCAGCCCGTGCACGCACACCAGCACGCGCTCGTTGAGCGGGTCGCCCCACTCCCAATAAGCCATGCGGTGCAGGCCCTTGCCACCCAGGCATTGCACATGCCGCAGCCGTGGTTCAGTCACGTTTCAGGCTCCTTGTCGATAATCGTGGCCGGTTTGCCGCCACCGTACACCAAGTGGAGATTCTCATGCTCAAAGGAAAGACCGCCCTTGTCACCGGATCGACCAGCGGCATCGGCCTGGGCATGGCCGTTGCCCTGGCGCGCCAGGGGGCCAACGTCATGCTCAATGGCTTCGGCGATGTCGAAGCCGCCCGTGCCGAGGTGTCACGCCTGGGCACCCGGGTGTCCTACCACGGTGCGGACATGAGCAAGCCAACCGAGATCGAGGCCATGGTGCGGGCCTGCGAGGCCGAGTTCGGCTCGCTGGACATCCTGGTGAACAACGCCGGCATCCAGCATGTGGCCAAGGTAGAAGACTTCCCCGTCGATCGCTGGGACGCCATCATCGCCATCAACCTGACCTCGGCCTTCCACACCACCCGGCTGGCATTGCCCGGCATGAAGCGCCGCAACTGGGGCCGCGTGCTCAACATCGCGTCGGTGCACGGACTGGTGGCCTCGGCCGAGAAGTCGGCCTACGTGGCCGCCAAGCACGGCATCGTGGGCTTCACCAAGACCGTGGCGCTCGAAGCCGCCACCACCGGCGTCACGGTCAACGCCATCTGCCCGGGCTGGGTGCTCACGCCGCTGGTGCAAAAGCAGGTGGATGCGCGCGCCGCACAGGCCGGCATCAGCAACGACGATGCCAAGCGCCAGTTGCTCGCCGAGAAGCAACCCTCGCTGCAGTTCACCACGCCCGAGCAGCTGGCCGATCTGGCGGTGTTCCTGTGCTCGCCGGCCGCCGACAACATCCGCGGCGTGGCCTGGAACGTCGACGGCGGCTGGGTGGCGCAGTAGCCGCTCAGCGTGCCGACATCTGGATGCTGCCGTTGACGGTGACGACGACCTGGGTCTTGCCCGGTTCGATGGGCTGCGCTTCGTCGCTTGAGGCAACCGACATCGCGCGGGCACGGTACACCGGCGCCGGTGCATGCACGGGCGCGTCGCCGTGGTTCACGCCGATCTCACGAATACCCCAGCCGCCAAAGCCGAACTGCTTGGCGTAGGCGTCGGCACGTGCACGAAAACGGGTGATGGCCTGGCTGGCTGCATCGCCCTCGACCTTGTCGCGGGCCTCCCGCGACAGCGCGAAATTCACGCGCGACACCGTCATGCCCTGCACCCGGCCGGCAAGCTGGCTGATGGCGGTCATGTCGCGTCCCTCGATCACCAGTTCGGCCATGCCCATCCAGCCGCTAATGCCACCCTTGGACGTGTAGCGCGGCGACAGCGAGAACTGCCCGGTGCGCACCTCCACCTGGCCCGGCTTCGCGGCCTTGCGGGCCTCGGCCAGGCCGGCATCGAGCACCTGCCGCAGTTGCGACTGCACGGCAGAGGCATCGCTGCCGTCGCGGGTGATCCCGAGCGTGAGAATCAGCAGGTCCTGGGGTACCTCCACCGTGGCCTGGGCCGACAGCGTGAGCACGTTCTGCGGCGGCGGGTTGACCACGGCCTGGGCCCGGACCGGCAACGGCGCCAGCGCAGCCAGCGCGAGACAGCAGGCAGACAACGCAATTGCGACGAATGGCTTCATGGGTCGATGTGTGAGCAGGGTGTCGAGGCGTCCATGGTAGCCGCCGACCCGGCATGCGCCTACACGTGCGACCAGGCGCCGCAAGAGTTGTAACAGTGGGTCAGGGCGACGTGTAACAGCCTCGGATTCGCCCGCACAATGCCGTTGTTACAAATTCGGAGCCCGGCATGAACGCCTCCAGCAACCGCGCCGACCGCATCGTGGTCGTCGACGACGACGCCCGCATCCGCGACCTGCTGCGCCGCTACCTCACCCAGGAGGGCTTCGAGGTGCTGCTCGCCGAGGATGGCAAGGCGCTGAACCGGCTGATGACCCGCGAGACTCTCGACCTGATCGTGCTCGACCTCATGCTGCCCGGCGAGGACGGGCTGTCGATCTGCCGCCGCCTGCGCGCAGCCAACGACACCACGCCGATCATCATGCTCACCGCCAAGGTCGAGGACGTCGACCGCATCGTGGGCCTGGAGGTGGGTGCAGACGACTACCTGCCCAAACCCTTCAACCCGCGCGAGCTGCTGGCGCGCATCCATGCCGTGCTGCGCCGCCGCCCCGCGCCCGAGGCGCCGGGGGCGCCGTCAAAGGACGCGCAGGTGGTCACCTTCGGGCCATTCGAATTCGACCTGTCGTTGCGCCGCCTCACCAAGAGCGGCGAGCTGATTTCGCTCACCACGGGCGAGTTCAGCATGCTCAAGGCGCTGGTGCGCCACCCTCGCCAGCCGCTGTCGCGCGACAAGCTCGCGCAACTGGCGCGCGGTCGCGAGTTCGAACCATTCGACCGCAGCCTCGACGTGCAGGTCTCGCGGCTGCGCAAGATGATCGAGCCCGATCCCTCGCAACCACGCTACATCCAGACCGTGTGGGGCGTGGGCTACGTGTTCGTGCCGGACGGCTCGGCCTGACCGGGTCATGACCCGGAAAAAGCGGGTTGCGCTGAGCCTGTTCTGGCGCACCTTCGTCCTGCTCGCCCTGCTGCTGGGCGGTGGCATCTTCGCCTGGGTGCAGACCCTGCGCGCGCTCGACACCGAGCCGCGTGTGGTGCTGGCCGCCCAGCAGATCGCCAGCCTGGTGAACCTGTCGCGCGAGGGGTTGCGCCACGCCGACCGCATCCAGCGCGTTGCACTGGTCAAGGCGATGACGGCGCGAGAGGCCATCCGGGTGGCACCACGCGAGCCCGCGGACAAGTGGGATCCATTCGAGGAGGACCGTTTCACCGGTCGCGTGGCGGGCGAGATCCGATCGCGCCTCGGCCCCGACACCATCGTCGCCAGCAGCGTCAACGGCACATCGGGCCTGTGGGTGGGTTTCACGATCGAGAACGACCCCTGGTGGCTGCAGGCCGAGGCCGCCCGCATCCATCCGCTGACGCGAGGCACCTGGGTGATGTGGGTGGGCATCGC
>Ga0154020_10000669_pt1 | contig 41878 bp, 36 predicted proteins | sample Klosneuvirus_201_FD_109709 | JGI IMG/M metagenome (GOLD analysis project Ga0154020, IMG submission 109709) | Active sludge microbial communities from wastewater, Klosterneuburg, Austria - Klosneuvirus_20160825_MG | ecosystem: Engineered > WWTP > Aerobic digester > Activated sludge | place... | reverse complement strand
TTTAACTTGCAGGCTTTGGAATTGTTGTCGCAAAACGAATTATGTCGGCTTTATTTTTAAACATTCACCCGGTTACGCCTGAGCCACGCAAAATTGCTTATGTGGTCGACCTCCTTAAAAAAGGAGCGGTTGTGGTGTACCCAACGGATACTATTTATGGAATTGGTTGTGACCTGATGAATCGCAGGGCAATAGAAAAACTTTGTCACATAACCGATGTTAAACCTCAAAAGTTAAATCTCTCTTTTATCTGCAGCGATCTCAGTCATATTTCAAACTATGTTAAACGACTCGATACGCCCGAGTTTAAAGCGCTGAAAAAATTATTACCGGGTCCGTTCACCTTCATTTTCGAATCTAACTCCAATGTGCCCAAAATTTTAAATGTCAACAAAAAAACAGTCGGCATCCGAATTCCAGCACACCCGATTCCGCTCGCCCTGGTACACTTGTTAGAGAACCCACTCATTACATCTTCTATAAAGGATGATGATTTAATAAAGGAGTACACGACCGATCCGGAAGAAATTTATGAGGACTTCAAAAACGAAGTAGATGTGGTAATTGATGGCGGCACAGGTGGTAATGTGCCCTCTACCATTGTGGATTTTACTAGTGGAGAGGCGGTGGTTACCCGGCAAGGACTGGGTATTTTTGAATAATTAAAATCGATTTCAATTTTCTGTTTTGAATTTAGCCGCTTGAAATCCTTACTCATAGAACCTCATTATCTACCCTCGTTGGAGTACATGGTTGTATTGCAACAATTTGATGAAATCAAATGGGAACAACACGAACATTATGTAAAACAAAGCTTTCGGAATCGATGCTATATTAAGACAGCACAAGGCACCGAAATGTTAGTGGTTCCACTTACCAATAAACATGGAAAAGTTTCCAGCAAGGATGTTCGTATCGATTATAGTATCCATTGGCAAAATAATCACTGGCGCACCATTGAATCAGCCTATCGTAAGGCTCCCTATTTTGAATTCTATGCCGATGATTTAAAAAAAATAATTTATCAAAATCAGGACTTTCTTTTTGATTTAAATCTCGAACTGCTGTCATTCTGTCTGAAATGTATTCGACACAAGCCTGTTGTCGCTGTAAGTGTGGCGTACGAAAAAAGTCCGGATTCAACTTTTTATGATCTGCGCTCAGCGATTCAAGCCAAAAAACCTTATTCAGATAGGTCTATCTATAAGCTCACTTCCTATCAACAAGTATTTGGCAATCAATTTGCAGCCAACCTCAGCTTGATCGACCTTCTTTTTTGCGAAGGCCCTCAGACGGGTTCCCTTCTGCTAGCCTCACGGAATAAAGAGTTGAACAAATAAAATTTATAATGTGTTAAATAACGGGCCTGATTACTTTAGAAATCAGTAACTAGGGCTTGTTAAGGTTTTTGACTTATCCCACTTAAAACTCTACATTTACAATACTCAAGATATGCCAAATATGGAAGCTAAATTTTCTAACCGGGTCAAAGAAGTAATTTCACTAAGCCGGGAAGAAGCCTTAAGACTAGGTCATGACTATATTGGAACCGAGCATCTTCTTTTGGGGATGATTCGCGAAGGTGAAGGCGTGGCCGTAGGCGTGTTAAAAAAATTAGGGGTGCCTCTCGATGATCTTAGAGGTGAAATTGAAAAGATTTCCAAAGGCACAGCCACTCATGAGATAAAAAATCTGGCCAACATACCATTAACCAGGGCTTCCGAAAAGGTGCTTAAGATCACCTACCTCGAAGCCAAGATATTTAAAGCGCAGTTGATTGGAACAGAGCACTTGCTGTTATCCATCCTTCGCGATCCTGACAACCTGGGGACACAAATTCTTAACAAGTTTGATGTGGCTTATGATGTTGTAAAAGAAATGCTTGAATACCAAACTGATCAACCCACATCTGCTTCTGACACCGATGATCCGGATGATGATTCTTCCAAAATGTTTGGAAGTGGTGCGAACCCCGGCAGTGGTGGCAAAGAGAAAAAAGGCGCTGAGAAATCCCGCACTCCGGTACTTGATAATTTCGGTCGCGACCTAACAAAACTTGCTGAGGACAATAAACTTGATCCAATAGTGGGTCGCGAAAAAGAAATTGAACGGGTTGCACAGATCTTAAGCCGTAGAAAGAAAAACAACCCGATTTTAATTGGCGAACCGGGCGTTGGTAAAACGGCTATTGCCGAAGGTCTTGCCTTGCGAATCATTCAGAAAAAAGTATCGCGGGTTCTTTTTGGAAAGCGCGTAGTTACCCTTGACCTCGCTTCACTAGTGGCCGGCACAAAATACCGTGGCCAGTTTGAAGAACGCATGAAGGCGGTAATGAATGAATTGGAAAAATCAGCCGATGTAATTCTCTTTATAGATGAATTGCATACCATCGTGGGTGCCGGTGGCGCATCGGGTTCGCTCGATGCCTCGAATATGTTTAAACCCGCGTTGGCGCGTGGCGAAATACAATGTATTGGTGCTACTACGTTAGATGAGTATCGGCAGTATATAGAAAAAGATGGCGCCTTGGCGCGTAGATTCCAGATGGTGATGGTAGATTCTACCTCAGTAGATGAAACCATTCAGATTCTTGAAAATATCAAAGAAAAATACGAAGATCATCACCATGTAAGCTATACCAAAGAAGCGTTAGAGGCGTGTGTGAAATTATCAGACCGCTACATCAGCGACCGCTTTCTTCCCGATAAGGCAATTGATGTAATGGATGAGGCCGGAGCGCGCGTCCACATCAACAACATTCATGTGCCTGAAGATATTGTAAAATATGAAGAGGCTATTGAAGACGTGAAGAAGGAAAAGAATCGCGTGGTGAAAAGTCAAAAATATGAAGAGGCCGCTCAACTGCGAGACAAAGAGAAAAAACTAATTGAACAGTTGGATCTTGCTAAAGCGCGGTGGGAAGAAAAAACGCGTACTGAAAAATACACAGTAACAGAAGATAATGTTGCCGATGTAGTAGGTATGATGACGGGTATCCCCGCTAATCGGATAGCACAGAAAGAAAGCAACAAGCTTTTGGGTATGGCCGATCAGTTAAGTGGTAAAGTGATTGGTCAGGAAGAAGCCATTAAAAAATTAACGAAAGCTATTCAGCGTACACGGGTTGGCTTGAAAGATCCAAGAAAACCTATTGGTTCATTTATATTCCTGGGACCAACGGGTGTAGGAAAAACAGAATTGGCTAAAGTTTTGGCTACCTATCTGTTTGATAAAGACGATGCATTAGTTCGTATCGACATGAGTGAATACATGGAGAAATTCTCCGTATCGCGTTTAGTCGGTGCGCCTCCCGGGTATGTGGGTTACGAAGAAGGCGGACAGCTTACTGAAAAGGTAAGACGCAAGCCGTATTCGGTTGTTCTGTTAGACGAGATTGAAAAAGCGCACCCGGATGTATTCAACATTTTACTTCAGGTGTTGGATGATGGAATTTTAACGGATGGCCTCGGCCGCAGAGTAGATTTCAGAAATACGATTATCATCATGACATCCAATATTGGTGTTCGTGACTTAAAAGATTTCGGAGCGGGAATTGGTTTTACCACCAGCGCCAAACGCGACAACGATGAAGAGGTGATGAAGTCAACAATTCAAACTGCGTTGAAGCGTGCTTTCAGCCCTGAATTTTTGAATCGTCTGGATGATGTGATTGTGTTTAACACACTTCAACGCGAGCACATTCACAAAATCATTGATATCACGCTTACCAAATTATTTGCGCGGATTCTTACCATTGGATATAATGTTGAGCTCACAGATAAGGCCAAAGACTTCCTCGCAGAAAAAGGGTACGATCCACAGTTTGGTGCTCGTCCGCTAAACCGGGCTATCCAGAAATATTTGGAAGATCCGGTAGCCGAAGAAATCCTGAAAGGCGAAATTGTTGAAGGTGGTATCATTCTGGCCGACTATGAAGGCACGGGTGAGGTACTAACCATCAAAGTGAAAAAACCAAAATCCTCCTCGAAAGAGAAGAAGAGTGAATAAATTTTAGTCCGCAGACTACAGTCGACCGTTGACTGTAGTCTGTGGACTTTTCATTTCTAATAGCTCCCTAAATACTTTCTTAAAAACCATTCGGTGCTGATCAGCGCTAGCAAAAGAAAGAACACCCATTTCAAATTTATCAACTGATTAAAGGTCTCTTCTGAGTGAATCAGACTGGCGGTCTTTGTTTGCTGAAGATCGGTTGTCAATTCAGCCCACTGACTTGTATTATAAAATTTACCTCCTGACTCATTGGACAAAGTCCTCAGCAAACCAAAGTCGGCCGTAAGATTTTGAGCTTCTACATTTTGCGCCTTTACCAGAAATTGACCCGTAACAGTTTCTGTTTTACTGTTGATTGAGGTAGATGCTGTAAACCGATAAATTCCTTCCTTCAATCCACCGATCCGATAGCGCGAACTTCCGGGGCTTGTGATATAACTATACGTAGATGCTTCGCCTTGTTCATTGCGAATTTCAAGACGAATTGTATTGCCATAGATTAACTCATACAAATCATTATACACCTGACTCTCAATAACAGCCGGCTCGGCATTCGAAAATTCGTTCTGCAAAGGAAAGCTTCTGAACTTTCGTTTTTCTTCGAGTGTGCTTAGGTATTGAATAAGTTTTGAAAACAACTCATCAAACATCTTTGTGTTGCCATTGTCGGCAAATTCATTTAACCGCCACCGCCACAATCCTTCTCCTATCAATACGGCCAATTTACGATTTCCATCTGGCCATGTTAGTAACAGCGGCCGGTCGGTAGTTACGCTTCCAATTCGTTGATATAAGATTATCTGTGCATTAGAAGGATAAGAGAATTTTCCAAAAGGCACATCAATCGGTGGATAGCGGGCAAACACGCCATTGCTATTTTCCGAAAAACCAAAGTCACGAAAATTAGAATTGATTACAGGGGTTACATCATCCCACTGATCGTTCAACGATTCAAATTGAATAGGGACATCATAGCCTGCAAGTTGCCGCAGATTCGTGTTACCCCCAATCATCATCATGACCGAAGACTCACTTTTGTAAAGCGTGTTGAAGAGTGCTGCGGTACGCCCCGCCTGATCAATCGCCTGATGAAATATATAAAGTTCCGCATTACCAGGGGTTAACACTTCGCGGTCTGCTTCTGCAACACCGGGAATGTGTACGATAAATTCATAGTTTGAATTTTTTTCAACCACCGACTTCAACGCCTTTATGTCCGGATGAGGTGCGGGGGCAATCAAAACTATTTTTTTCTTTCCCTCTACCACATCAATGAAAATGCTGGAAAAATTATTCCGGTTGTTGCTTTCCAAGCTATTCGGTTTGACCGAAATGTCATACCGCTGAATTCCCTTTTCGGTAGCATCCAGTTGAAAATCAAAATCGAGTAGCAATCTATTTTCAGAATTCTTTTGAAGCGTTGTTAAGACTTTGCCGCCTTTCAATACAGAAACAGTTACCTCCATGTTTTGCATCCCTCGCACCAACACCTGCGCTCGCACCGGAAACTTGTTTCCCTGATACGCAATTTTATTATAGGCCACATTTTTTAAAACAAGATCAGCCCGCGCGAGGGTATCCCCAACTCCAACAGAAAAAACAGGCATTCGCACAGGCGTATAAAGTGGCGATAATCCTGAATTGTAAATACCATCGCTTACCAGAATGATTCCCGCAAGATTGCGGCCTTCATATTCCTGAATAACATTTTGAATTCCCTTATTCAAATCAGAGGTTTTTGCTGTGTACACAATTTCCTTCAAGTCATTTCCATTCAAATCTTTCAACTTCACATCGTAGCCTTGGCCGACTAAAGAAGAATGAACATCCTCAATTTGATTAATTAGTTGCAGCCGGGCTGTTGAATCAATTGCTTCGGCTACCGATGATGACGAGTCAATCAGAAATACCCAGTTCGGTTTTTCAAACTGATTGGTGATTAGCTTTAGTACAGGCCCCAATAACAGAATGGCTAAAAAGAAAACCAACGCGGTGCGCAAGCCAAACAAAATCTGATTAACACGTTTGCTCCACGTGTGTTTTGATCGATAGAGTATAAACGCATACCCGATCGCGACACCAGCACATAAAAAAATTAGTAACGGAGAAGATTCAAATAATAGACGCTGCATCTTTGCTGGATTCTTGTCTCTGGATACTCGTTGACGTAGGTTTCATTTAAGATTAGTAGTTGTACTTCTTATCCCACAATTTTTTAAGGTAATTTCTAAGTTCCTCCTCGCGGGTATTTTTACCAGGTTCATAAAACTTAGTTTCCTTTATAGCATCCGGTAAAAACTCCATGGCTGCAAAGTTATTACGAAAGTCGTGAGCATATTGATATCCTTTTCCGTAGTCAAGGTCTTTCATGAGTTTAGTCGGGGCATTTCGTATTGGCAACGGTACGGGCAAATCACCCGTTTCGCGCACAGTTTGCAATGCTTTTCCAATAGCTGCAACTGCTGAGTTACTTTTGGGGGAGCACGCCAGATAGGTGGCACATTGCGACATAATAATCTGCGCCTCCGGATAGCCAATCATGGTAACTGCCTGAAAAGTAGTAGTAGCCATCACCAAAGCAGTTGGATTTGCGTTTCCAATATCTTCAGAGGCAAGTATTACCATTCTTCGCGCAATAAATTTTACATCTTCCCCGCCTTCAATCATGCGGGCGAGATAATATACAGCCGCATTTGGATCGCTGCCGCGGATGGATTTAATGAAAGCCGAAATAATATCGTAATGCTGTTCGCCACTCTTATCGTAAATCGCAATGTGTTTTTGAGCTACATTCATTACTAACTCATCGGTAACCTCTACGCTTCCCGATTCTGATTCACTGATCAGTTCGATCAGGTTAAGAACCTTACGGGCATCGCCACCTGAAATATTTAACAACGCTTGATGTTCTTTAATGATGATCTCGCGCTTTTTTAAGTCAACATCTCTTGTGAGCGCCTGCTTGATAAGTTTAAGGAGATCATCCTCTGTCAATGACTTCAGCGTGTACACCTGGCATCGCGAAAGCAAAGCGGAGTTGACCTCAAAAGAAGGATTTTCTGTTGTGGCTCCAATTAAGGTAATAGTTCCCTTTTCTACCGCACCCAACAAAGCATCCTGTTGCGATTTATTGAAGCGATGAATCTCATCAATAAAAAGAATTACCCGGCTTATTCGTTTTGCCTGATCAATTACTTCGCGAACATCTTTAACCCCAGCACTCACAGCGCTAAGCATGTGAAAGGGTCGTTTTACTTCATTGGCAATAATATTGGCGATAGTTGTTTTTCCTACTCCAGGTGGACCCCACAAAATCATGGACGGAACATTTCCAGTTTCAATGGCCCTTCTGATAATTCCATTCGGTCCAACCAAATGTTCCTGCCCAATCAAGTCTTCGAGTCTTGCGGGCCGCATGCGTTCGGCTAAAGGTGAAGTAGAATTTAGTAACATCAGATAATTAAGAATACAGTTAAGGCGCTAATACCCAAACCAACGCTTAGAAAGAACATAAATACAAATGAAAAGAGTGCAAACTTTACGGAAGTTTTAATCCACGATTGCTTATACATCCGCTTCATAGCGAAAAGCAAATAAAAGAAAATCCAAAATCCAATAACATTGCTAAGCCATTCTAACCACGGAACCTGATTCGCCAGTAACGAGAAGCAAGCTGCGAGGTAAAAGAAATTGTAGTAATAAATTGAAAAGACGAGATGCTCGCTATAAAAGAAATCCCGCCTGACATAAAAAAGTTTTAAGAGGAGTGCGAAAATGGGTAACAAGTAGAACAACACTTTTGAAAAGTTATTGAAAAATGCTTCCTTAAAATCAGAACCGAAACTACCAGACTTGCCTTTGTAGCGCTCATTGAGTTGTGCGGCCCGGGTGTTCAATTTTCTTTCGAGCCAGCCATCTCGTTTTTCAATGGGTAGTACCTTTTGCGCAGAGTCATACGATTGCTCGTTTTTGTACTGTGACCCGGTAAAACTGAAACCCGAGTTTCCTTTATTCTCAATAACAAATTGATTGGTAGAGTCTTTTTCCTGGTTTGCAAATAATCTTTTAATGCTGTCTTGTGATGCCGAGTTCAGGCCTGCCTCATTTAAACCCGCATTCAACTCTTTCAAATCAGCTTCACTCATTGGTTTCGAGACGTCATCGCTAGAGGAATCTGGTAATGAAAAAAATAAAAGAAAAAAGACAAAACTGATAAACACATACATGCGGGCCGGATGATAATAGCTTTCGCGTTTGCCAGCATTATACTCAGTCGCTAAAAAGCCTGGCTTGGTTAAAAGATATTTTGTAGTAATAAAAAACTTTCCTTCATAGCTCCAGAAAGAAGAAATAAAATTGGTAAGTAGTTCTCCAAGTGTTTGTCGTGTCGGAAGATCTTTCTGTCCACAATGATGGCAATAGATATCTTGCAATTTGATGCCACAGTTCAGACAGTTTTCATTAACGGGTCTTTTGGCTCCATTCTGCTCTGCATCCACCATGGCCTCGGCAGCGGGAAAAGATTTTCCTAACTCATCCATTAAAGCGAAAGTTTTTTGAACTCTGCCTCGGTCTTTTCCAGCATTTGATCATCAAAGTCCAGGTGCGTAACCAATCGGATTTCCTTATCGCCAAACTTGATGGCTTTGATTTGCTGTTCAGCCAGCTTAGTTAAAACCTGCTCGGGCGTAATTGGATCGGCCACCGAAAAAATGACAATGTTAGTATCTACAGGCATGATAGATTCGATCCACGAAATTTTCGCAAGCGCTTTGCCCAACTCCGCGGCCCTTTTATGATCTTCCTTGAGACGAACGATGTGATTATCCAACGCATAAATTCCGGCAGACGCCAGAAAACCCGCTTGCCGCATACCGCCCCCAAAAGCTTTTCGCATCCGCCTGGCTTTAGGCTCAAGTTCTTTTTTGCAAACCAACACCGAGCCAACCGGTGCACCTAATCCTTTTGATAAACAAATAGAAATAGTGTCAAACTGTTTTCCATACTCTTCGGCTTTATCTTTTGTTTCTGTCAACGCATTAAAAAGCCGGGCTCCATCCAAATGCATTTTTAAGCCTTTACCCCGTGCAAACTGACTAACTTTTTTTATTTGATCGAGGGTATAAAAACTTCCGGCTTCGCGCACGACTGTGTTCTCTAACGCCACTACCGAAGTTATAGGCTGATGGGCATCCTGCGTATTATTAATATTGGGTTCAATTTCATCTACCGAAATTATTCCTCTATCGCCATTCAATAACCGTACACTGCATAAACTATTTGCGGCCAGGCCGCCTCCTTCATATTTATAAATATGTGCGCCTTTATAACAGATTACTTCCTCATAGGGATTAGTGAGTATTTTGATCCCAATCTGATTGGTCATGGTACCCGAAGGACAAAAAACGGCCACATCCATTCCCAGCATGGAAGCACATTTTTCTTCCAGTTTTTTCACACTGGGATCTTCCCCAAACACATCATCACCCACTTCAGCCTGCATCATAGCTGCATGCATCGCTGGGGTAGGCTTTGTTACGGTATCACTTCGTAGGTCAATTACCATACTTCTCGTTTAAAGCCTTGAATTTACAAAAAGTGGGGGTGGGGCAAACGGATTACAGATCAATTTGGTTTTTAAACCCTGTGTGCATACTTTTGCAGTCCAAATCGCGGGGTGAGTCCCGCATTTGGCGTAGCTCGCTGGGCTTATGACCCAAAGAGGCAAGGATAAAGTGAAGTTGGAAATAGGTAGTAAATATATCGCGGGGCGGAGTCCCGCTCTAGCGGGAGTAGCTCGTTGGACTCACATTGTTGAGAAACACATATCGCGGGGTGGAGCAGTTGGTAGCTCGTTGGGCTCATAACCCAAAGGTCACAGGTTCGAGTCCTGTCCCCGCTACAAAGGCTTTCAGAAATGAAAGCCTTTTTTATTTTGCCTACCAGCTGGTTTCACCCAATCAAAAAAGATACCCACAATTATCTGTCGCACTTTGGTACATTTAGTAGTTGCCTTTCGAGCCAATTACGCCTCCAAATGAGCCAAATCCCCCATTCCAAACATTGTTTATAACTATATTTAGTCTTAAGAAATGAACTCAATTGCCTTTATTGATACAGAGATTGAGCCTAAAAGCCTAAAGATTCTAGACATTGGAGCTGTCAAGGGCGATGGCAGCTCTTTCCATTCTGCTTCTGTAGTTGACTTCCTTACTTTTCTTAAAGGGGCGAAGTTCATTTGTGGACACAACATTTTAAATCATGACTTAAAATATATTGGAAGGGCAATTGATAGGACAGAATTAAATCCATCAAACGCAATTGATACATTATTTCTTTCCCCTCTTTTATTTCCATCAAGGCCATATCATCCACTTAACAAGGATTACAAACTTCAATTCGATGAATCTAATTCTCCGCTCAATGATGCAATCATAACTAAAGAGTTGCTGGACGAAGAAATAGCTGAGTTTAAACAAACTGATGAAATACTAAAACAAATTTTCTATTTGTTGTTGAAGGATAAAAAGGAGTTTCATGCATTTTTCCGTTTTATAGAATACACAAGTGCAGAAATGCATGTTGAAAATCTCATTCGCCAAAAATTTAAGTCTGAAATTTGTGAACATGCAGAGCTGACTAGAATATTTTCTGAATACCCGATTGAATTAGCCTATTGTTTGGCGTTGATAAATGCAAATAGCCAGTACTCCATTACACCGCCTTGGGTGCTTAAAAATTATCGTGAAGTAGAAAGGATAATGTTTCGCTTGCGAAATAAGCCCTGTATTAGTGGTTGCTTGTATTGCGACAAAGCATTCGACATATATTTAGGACTGAAACGATTCAAGCATGCTTCATACAGGACTTATGCTGGTGAGCCACTGCAAGAAAATGCTGTGAAAGCTGCTGTTGACAACAAATCTATTTTGGCCGTATTTCCAACTGGTGGTGGCAAGTCAATTACTTTTCAGGTTCCTGCATTAATGGCGGGTAAAAGTGCAAAGGGTTTAACAGTCGTTATTTCTCCTTTACAATCGTTAATGAAGGACCAAGTTGATAATCTTGAAAATAATGACATTACAGAAGCTGTTACCATAAATGGTTTGCTTGACCCGATTGAAAGGGCGAAATCATTGGAAAGAGTTGAAGACGGTTCTGCATCTATACTTTACATCTCGCCTGAATCATTGCGTTCTCGAACCATTGAACGATTGCTTTTAGGAAGAAAAATTGTTCGTTTTGTTATTGACGAAGCCCACTGTTTTTCTTCTTGGGGTCAAGATTTTAGAGTTGATTATTTATACATCGGTGATTTTATTAAGTCACTTCAGGAGAAGAAGAATCTGGATGATAGAATACCAGTTTCGTGTTTTACCGCAACTGCAAAGCAGAAAGTTATTGAGGATATTAGGGACTATTTCCGAGAAAAGCTTTCTCTTGACTTAGAGCTCTTCACATCAAAAGCGTCAAGAACAAATCTGCAATATAAAGTGTTTCCGAAAGGAGATGAGGAAGAAAAGTACCTTGCTGCAAGGGATTTAATCGAGGAAAAAAATTGCCCGACCATCATATATGTTTCAAGAACACGAAAGGCATATTTACTTGCAGAGCGATTGACCAAGGATGGTTTTAATGCAAAACCCTACCATGGGAAAATGGATTCCAAAGAAAAGTCAGCCAATCAAGATGCGTTTATAAAAGGTGAAATTCCAATAATGGTTGCTACTTCGGCATTCGGAATGGGTGTAGATAAGAAAGATGTTGGCATGGTTATCCACTATGAGATATCTGATTCATTGGAGAATTACATTCAAGAAGCAGGCAGAGCAGGACGTGATGAAAAAATTGTTGCCGATTGTTTTGTATTGTTTAATGAAGAAGATCTTAGCAAACATTTCATCTTACTCAATCAAACAAAGCTTTCAATCAAAGAAATTCAACAGGTTTGGAAAGCGATAAAAGACATTACAAAATTTCGGTCAAAAGTTTCAAATTCAGCTTTAGAGATTGCTCGAAAAGCAGGGTGGGACGATAATGTAGTTGAGATTGAAACCAGAGTAACAACTGCCATTGCAGCGCTGGAAGATGCTGGCTATTTGAAACGCGGGCAAAACATGCCCAGGATTTTTGCAAACAGCATTCTAGCCAAAACCGCACAAGAAGCTATAGACAGAATAAATCTTTCGGAAAAATTTGAAGAGAAGCAAAAAGAGAAAGGAATACGGATCATCAAGAAACTTTTTTCTAGCAAGAGCAGAAAGCAAGACAAAGATGAAGAAGCGGAATCACGGATTGATTATATCAGCGACCATTTAGGTATTGTAAAAGCGGAAGTCATAAACATTGTAAAGCTACTTAGAGAAGAAAATATTTTGGCTGACGCCAAGGATTTGACAGCGTTTATTAAGAAAGGTGAAAATAAAAACCGTTCACTCAACATTGTAAACTCATTTTCTAAAATTGAAAGCTTCCTTCTACCACATTTTGAAGAACAAGAAAAGACTTTTCATTTAAAGGAAATAAATGAGGAGGCTGAAGTTAATGGCTGTGACGATGTGACACCCAACAAGCTCAAAACGCTGATCAACTTTTGGGCGATTAAAAACTGGATTAAGCGGCAGAACCATGATCATTCAAAAAATCATGTGGTTATCCTTTGCCTTCATCCGCAAGAAACACTGAAAGAAAAATTAGAAACGCGACATGAATTAGCAAAGTTTATTGTTGAACATCTCTACACTAAGAGCAATCTCAATATACCAGAATCTGATAAAGACAAGGAAGAAATTCTTGTTGAATTTTCAGTTCACGAATTGAAGGCTGCCTTTGAAAATTCAATTTTAAGTTTTGGAAGAAAAGTTGCGCTGGATGACATTGAGGATACGCTTTTTTATTTGGCTAGAATCGATGCAATCAAGATTGAAGGCGGTTTTATGGTTGTGTATAATAGCTTGACTATTGAAAAACTTGAAACGGATAATAGAATCAAATACAAAGTTGAGGATTATCAAAAGCTGAATCAGTTCTACGAAAACAAAGTCCAGCAAATTCATATTGTTGGTGAGTATGCCAAAAAGATGATAGATGACTACAAAGATGCCTTGCAGTTTGTAGAGGACTATTTTCAATTGAATTATACTTCTTTCCTGAATAAGTATTTTAAAGGAAGCAGACAGAATGAAATCAAACGAAACCTAACGCCAGCAAAGTTCAAACAACTGTTTGGTGATCTTTCACCAACACAATTGAAAATAATAAACGACAAGGAGACAAAACACATTGTTGTTGCGGCTGGGCCAGGAAGTGGAAAAACAAGGGTATTGGTTCACAAGCTCGCTTCTCTACTTTTAATGGAAGACGTTAAACATGAGCAGTTGCTTATGGTGACTTTTTCAAGAGCAGCAGCTACAGAATTCAAGAAGCGACTTATCAAACTCATAGGTAACGCGGCAAATTTCATTGAGATAAAAACTTTTCATTCTTATTGCTTTGACCTTCTGGGCAAAGTCGGAAGCTTGGAAAAATCGGATCAGATTTTGAAAAAGACAATTGAGAAAATCAAAAATAAAGAAGTTGAAGCAAGTCGAATTACAAAAACAGTTTTGGTGATAGACGAAGCGCAAGACATAGATGAAGATGAATTCAACTTAATAACTGTTTTGATGGAACAAAACGAGGAAATGAGGGTGATTGCTGTTGGCGATGATGACCAAAACATTTACGAATTCAGGGGAGCTAGTTCAAAATATCTTGAACAGTTCATTGAAGTAAGCAAAGCAGCAAAATATGAGTTGGTTGAGAATTACAGGAGCAAGAGCAATCTAGTTGAGTTCACAAATCAGTTTGCAGAAAATATAAGTCAACGATTAAAATACATTCCAATTATCGCAAAACAAATCGATAATGGAAAAATAAAACTGATTCGATACCAAAGTAATAACCTCATCAAGCCTCTTGTTCACGATATATCAAACACAGGCCTTACAGGAACTACTTGTGTGCTCACTAAGACAAACGATGAGGCATTACAAATTACTGGATTGTTGTTGAAACAGGGTATGCAAGCCAAGTTGATTCAAACCAATGACGGCTACAGTTTGTATAATTTATTAGAAGTGAGATTCTTTTTAAGCAAGTTGAATTTAGCAGATGATGTTTTTATAATTAGTGATGATATATGGGCAAGTGCTAAGCGGGAATTGAAAAATTGGTTTCAAAACAGCTCAAAGTTGGAAATCTGCACCAACATCATTAACGATTTTGAAGCAACCAACCCAAAGAAGAAATATAAATCTGATTTGGATGTATTTATTCGCGAATCCAAACTTGAAGATTTCTTCAATGAGACCGGAGAAACCATTTTCGTCTCCACAATTCACAAAGCAAAAGGTAAAGAGTTTGACAATGTTTTCTTAATGCTTGAAAAGAATGCATATTTTGACTCTTCAACTGATGGAAGAAAGAGAGAGTTGTACGTTGCTATGACCCGAGCAAAACAAAATTTATGTATTCATTTGAACGAGGGTTATCTTGACAATATTGTGGCGGAAAATTTGGAAAGAGTTGAAAACCGAGAAACGCATTTACCTCCAAGTCAATTGGCAGTACATTTGACTCATAAAGATGTTCAGCTTTGGTATTTTGAGTCCATCCAACAAAGAATATCATCTATTCTAAGTGGTGATGTTTTGGCAATAAGCGATGGAGGTTGCAAGGACTCAAAAGGTAATTTAATATTAAAATTTTCCAAAAAATTCTGTGAATTCATCACTTATCAGGAACAAAAGGGATATGAGTTGAAAGAAGCAAAAGTGAATTTTATTGTCTACTGGAAGAAAGAGGATGAAGATAAAGAAATCAAAATAATTCTTCCTGAATTATTTCTTGAAAAGAAGTCTAACTAAGTCGCACGAACTTTGGAAGGTGCTAGTAGCCTTAGTGGAGAGGTGGATAATGTAAACCTTGGCAAATCAAAAAAGATTTCTATCAATAAACTCATTCCGAAATTTTCCTTCCGGGTCGTACTGCTGCATCAATTCTTTAAAGTCATTCAGTTTTTCAATGCGCGCTTGCAGCGCGGAGGGTGCGAGTGTAAATAGTTTGCCCCAATGGGGCCGCGCGTTAAAGGGTGCTAATTTTTCTTCGAACAAGGGCAGCAAGCCCATCACCGCATCCCACTCTTGTTTCCAGGTGGTGTGGATGGCAATGCAGGCTTTGCCATAGCACGGACTCATCCAAAGATTATCGGCTGCTACACTGCAGATTTCGGAAATAAAAAGGTGTGGAGAAATTTTTTCGCTTAGCTCTTCAATCGTCTTCATGGCTTCGTACCCATGTTCCAGCGGTACAAAATATTCGGATTGCAACTCGGCACCTGCGCTGGGTTTAAAACCCATTTTAAAATGCGGCATGCGATCATACCACGGACCGGGCACGCCCAGTTGTTCGGTACAGGTTTCAGCCGAGAGTGATTCGATTGGGTGCAGATTTTGTGTGGCTAGTTTGGCTCCATAAAAATCGTTGGGCCTTGCTTCTGCTTTCACAAGATCTTTTATCCACACTTCACTCACATTTTTATTTTTCCAATCCGTAAACAAGCTCACGCTATACCCAGCCGACATGATAGCGAGAAAGTTTTTTTCGAGTTCACTCATAGCCAAGTTTCGATACACCACTTGTTGCATCTCAAAAGTGGGTAGCAAGTTGAGCGTAACTTTAGTAACCATGCCCAATGCACCTAAGCCGACAACAGCACCTTGAAATGCATCATCGTCTTTGGTTAGTTCAACTACCTCACCCGCACCGGTTACAAATTCAATAGCCGCTACACTCGTGGCCAGATTGCCGTTAGTAACACCCGAACCATGGGTGGCCGTAGCGATGGAACCCGCAATAGAAATATGTGGCAACGATGCGAGGTTGTGCAAGGCAAATCCACTTTCGTGGAGATACGTGCAAAGGTCGCCATACTTCATGCCCGCCTCCACCGTAACTGTGCGCGCAGTTCTGTTTAGCTCAATAATCTGATTCAATCCTTCAGATGATACCTGGCAACTCGTACTATCGGCAATCTTATTGAATGAGTGCCTTGACCCTAATCCCCGTAGCTTCTTAGAATTTTTTACCATCTCCTGAACTTCTGCTACTGATTTTGGATATAAAACATTACCCGTGCCATACTCCAGATTACCAGCCCAGTTTTTCAGCGGTCTCTTTTCAGGTGCACACGCTTCGAGGTTTGCCAGTACAGCACCCGTCATCAATGCGCCTGAAGTCTTTAAGAAAGTTCGTTTGTTCATGGTTGGCTTTTTATGGTAGTGTTATTCTAATTTATAAAGTGGTGTTTTCACACAAGGCAATTTACAATTGACAAAAATTTACACATCTGACAATCTCCATTTTCAGATTTAAGTATCGTCAATTGTATTATTTGTCAACTGTCAACTTAACTAAGTTTTCCTCAATAGCCTTAAATTACCACAAGAATTAAAGATACCATTTCGATAATAGGATTTAAACAAAGGCATCTCTAAACATAAATAGTAACTTTGTGCACATGTCCAATCCGCATAAAGCAGGTTTCGTAAGTATTGTTGGCCGGCCCAATGTGGGCAAGAGCAGCCTGATGAATAAACTGGTGGGCGAAAATCTTTCCATCATTACCTCCAAAGCGCAAACTACCCGCCACCGCATTATGGGTATTTTGAATGGCGATGATTTTCAAATTGTATACTCCGATACACCCGGAATATTAGAACCCAAGTACGAGTTGCAGGAAGCCATGATGGGCTTTGTAAAAGTATCGTTGGATGATGCCGATCTTATTCTGCTTATTGTTGAGTTGGGCGAAAAATATGATGAGGTTTCTTTTGCGTTGCTGAAAAATATTCAAACGCCTATCGTTTTGGTGATCAACAAAATTGATCTCGCCATTGGGTCGCAGGTAAAAGACAAAGTTGATTATTGGAAAGAGCTGATCCCCACCAAAGAAATTATTACGGTCTCCGCTTTGGCGGGAACTAATGTGGACGGGTTGCTGGATACGATTAAAAAACATTTACCGGAACATCCGCCCTATTATCCGAAAGATGATTTAACCGATCGTAGCGAGCGATTTTTTGCAGCTGAAATTATTCGTGAAAAAATCTTTTTGAATTATAGTCAGGAGATTCCGTATAGCTCGGAAGTAGGCATTGACACTTTTAAAGACGAAGAGGATATAATACGCATTCGAGCTATTATTTATGTAGAGCGCGATTCGCAAAAAGGAATTCTGATTGGCAAGGGCGGAAGTTCCCTAAAGAAAGTAGGCACGGAAGCGCGTGAGAGTATGGAGTCGTTCTTCGGCAAGAAAGTGTTTTTGGAAACGCATGTGAAAGTGGCCGACAATTGGCGCAAGCAAAAACTCAAGCTTCAACAGTTTGGGTATTTGGGGTAACCCAGCAGGGATTCGCTCAAGTTAATCCCATGACGTTCCAGTTAGGGAATGACAAGCTACGCACCTCATCACATGACAATAAGGACAGTGGCGTCAGTATTCGTCACCCGAAGGCTAAGGTCTGTGAAAACATAGAATCTTGCTGAGATTGGGGTTTTTTCAAATTTTGGCAGGTTTCAAATTACAACCTGCTACCATGTCAAACTACATCTTGTACCATGTCATGCGTGAACCGCTACCATGTCAAACTACATCTCCTACCATGTCATGCGTGAACCGCTACCATGTCAAACTACATCTCCTACTATGTCATGCGTGAACCGCTACCATGCAGAACTACATCTCCTACCATGTCATGCGTGAACCGCTACCATGTCAAACTACATCTCCTACCATGTCATGCGTGAACCGCTACCATGCAGAACTACATCTCCTACCATGTCATGCGTGAACCGCTACCATGTCAAACTACATCTCCTACCATGTCATGCGTGAACCGCTACCATGTCAAACTACATCTCCTACCATATCATGCGTGAACTGCTACCAGTACACTTTACACCGGGTACTGAATAACAAAGAAATTTAAGGAGCAAATTTGTATTTTGGTTAATCCCTCACCCTACCCTCTCCCCGGGGAGAGGGTAATACGGACTTCGTTTAACAAGTATCGCTTTATTTGAAAGGGTTTTCGTGGACCCTTCAAAATACCAAGTCACTTAGCCTTAATTTGTTACCTTTGCGATCCGAAAAATTCTGATCACCAAAATCATGGCAAACATAGTAGCAATAGTAGGCAGACCAAATGTGGGGAAATCCACCTTTTTTAACCGTTTGGTGGAACAACGGCAAGCTATTATGGACGATATGCCAGGTGTAACCCGCGACAGGCACTATGGCTATGCGGAGTGGATTGGGAAGTTTTTTACTGTTATCGATACGGGCGGGTATGTAACCGGATCGGACGATAAGTTTGAATCGCAGATTCGCAAGCAAGTGGAACTGGCGTTGGAGGAATGCACGGCCGTAATCTTTATGGTGGATTGTAAAGTCGGACTTACCGGTTACGACAAGGAATTTGCTCAGATAATCCGGAAGTCAAAAAAACCGGTATTTATTGCCGCGAACAAAGCCGACACCCCAACCAAAACAGCCGAAGCAAATGAATTCTATGAATTAGGCATGGGCGATGTGTACACGATGTCTGCAGAGAATGGCTCGGGCACCGGAGAGTTATTAGACGACCTTGTTAAAGTTTTTGAAGGTGAAGGCGTGGAAGATCCGGATGCCGGAATTCCAAAAATTGCTATCGTGGGAAGACCCAACGCGGGGAAGTCATCATTCCTGAATGCATTACTGGGCAAAGAGCGGAGTATCGTAACCGATGAAGCCGGAACTACACGCGATGCAATCCACACGCGTTATAAAATGTATGGCAATGATTTTATTCTGATCGACACCGCAGGAATTCGTAAGAAAAGTAAAGTAACGGAGGATATAGAATTTTATTCGGTATTGCGATCGCTACGAGCGTTAGAAGAAAGCGATGTGTGTATTGTGGTGGTGGATGCCGAACGTGGCTTAGAATCGCAAGACGTAAATATTATTGTATTAGCCCATAAGCAATCAAAAGGAATTGTTATTATGGTTAATAAGTGGGACCTAATTGAAAAGGATACGAATACCGCTGATAAGTTTAAGAAAGCGATGCAGGAAAAGTTGGCCCCTATCGACTACATCCCGATGATTTTTACCAGTGTGTTAGCCAAACAGCGAATCTTTCAGGTAATCGAAAAGGCGGTAGAAGTTTATACGAATAAGACCAAGCGAATACCCACATCGGTTCTTAATGATGCCATGTTACCCGAGATTGTGCACTATCCTCCAGCAGCCACCAAAGGTAAGCACATACAAATAAAATATATTACTCAGATTCAGGCCCGCTCACCATCCTTTGCATTTTTCTGTAACCTGCCCCAATACATTCAGGAATCTTATACACGGTTTTTGGAAAACAGGCTTCGGGAAAAATTTGACTTTGAAGGCGTACCCATCCGCCTCTTCTTCCGGAAAAAATAACAGCAATCGATTGCTGTACCTATTTAACAATAGGATGAATTCCGTTTAACGGTAAATAGTGTATTAATAAGGTTTTTTCCTTACACGTGAGGTCTATTGTCACCAATCTTGCTACCTTTGCACCCAAATTCAAAAAAACCAATAAACTATGAAAAACATTATTGCATCTCTTATCGTATTTGGCTTTGCGGTAGCGATGGTTTCTTGCGGTGCTAAGAAAGAAGAAGCTGTAGCTACAGCGGATTCAGTAGCAACTGTAATTGACTCTGCTATTGAAGTTGTTGACTCTGCTGCTAACGCGGTAGTTGATTCAGCTGCTGTTGTAAACTAAACAATCTTAAGATTGTTCGTGAAAAGGCTTTAGATCTCTAAAGCCTTTTTTATTTTGCACTGTTTTGAAAAGCACCACCTTAAGAAACTTACTTGAACAACATATTCCTGCCCCCGCAGTGAATTACTGCATTGAACTTTGGGAACAAAAACCTTTTCATTTCCATCTTAGTAAAAAACGGGTATCGAAGTCGGGCGACTTTACTTGCATTCATGGTCGCCACCCCCGCATCACCATTAATAAAGATCTTCACCCTTTCGAATTTCTGATTACCTACATTCATGAAGTGGCTCATCACCACGTGCACTTGAGGTATGCCTTTCGGGCTGAGGCGCATGGGACAGAATGGAAACGAACCTTTCAGGAATTGTTGGCTCCGCTGTTGACAGAACAAATTTTCCCAAACGACATTCTCGTCAGTCTTTCCCAACACATGATCAACCCAAAAGCTTCTACCTATTCCGACTCTGCCTTAACCAAACTTCTGCGAAGCAAGGATCCACGCACAGCGCGTTCTACTTTATTATCTGAATTACCTGAAGGCAGTGTGTTTGATTTGAATGGGCGCTGGTTTAAAAAAGGGAAACTCCAACGCACCCGGGTGCTTTGTTTAGAGGTAAAATCTAAACGTCAGTTTTTAGTTCCGGCCGATGTGCCCGTGGGGCATGCTCAACTTTCCATTTTTTAAATTTAAATCGCGGATCAATCCCGATAGTCATCGGGAGCATAACAGCCAAGGTTAATCCAGTCTTCTTTGAATAAGCTGTTTTACCAATTCATAAAATTTAAGCGGGTGCAACGTGCGCCAGTTATCTACCTGAAGGGTGCCGCCCATGTTCACGTACTGGTCAATTCCATATTTTTTCAATTCTGCTTGTATAAAGTCTGGAAAGGAAACCGCGGCAATCCATCCATACTCTACTTCTTCAAACCATTCTTCATAATACAAATCATCCGACCCATGAAAGTTAAAGATGTTCTCACCAATCAAAATGAATTTATTAATTCCCTTGTACAACAGAAGTTCAAGAAAGTCCCGCTTTAGTGTCATGATGTCGTTGTAAAGTGTATCATTCCATTCACCAATAAATTCAAGGACCACAAACCCTTCCTCATAATCCGCATAAAGTGTTTTCAAGTAAAGTGTTTCCGAGCCTATGGAGTCCCACGCGGGATCAATGTAATACCCATAAATCGTTTCGGAATAGAGATCGTAGTTGTATTCCTTTTCATAGAAGGGTGAGTTTTCATCCAACGATGAATCGTAGTACTTAAGCCAGTTGGAGAAAGGCTCTATGTGATGCATACTAAAAATTGACAATGCATAACTGACAATGGACAATATGTAACTACTTAATTATCCGTTTGTCAATTAGTTAAGTCTTTTTGATGATACAAGGTAAGTCCGGCAATGGGGCCCTCCAGAATATTCTTTACAGTTATTCCTTTATCGTTGGCTACCTGGCGTAGCACATCGCTAAAGTAAAAAGCAATGGAGCCTGTAAAATGAACTTTAACATTTTTATAATTCTCGTACTTCATCACATTGTTCTGATAAAAATCAGCAAAACAATCGTAGACTAATTTATAACAGTACGGCTCTTTCAGGTGTTGAAAAATAAACTTCGCGAATGTTGCTAAAAAGGCTCCTGGTTTTTCTCCCTGATACACTTTTTCAAGAACTTCCTCCCGGCTCCAGGGGAAGCGCGCCTGAAATTGTTTCGCCAGGGTCTCCGGCATGTCTTTGCGGAAGTAATCAAAAATAAATTTTTTACCGATATAGGTTCCCGAACCTTCATCGGCCAATATCCAACCTAAGTTCGCTACGTTATCAATAATTTTTTCTCCATCATATAAACAGGAGTTTGAACCCGTACCTAAAATACAAGCAATACCTGGCTCTCTTCCACACAAGGCGCGCGCGGCCGCCAGTAAATCCCACCCAATTTCTATCTTAGCTTTTGGCCAGTAGCGTGCAAAAGCCTCCTGAATAATCAATTGATTTTTCTCAGACGAAACTCCGGTGCCATAGTAAAAAATCTTTTCTACTGGCTCTTTTACCTGCGGCACTAAATGCTCGTCAACAATTACGTTTAAATCATTGAGCGGTTGGTAGTAGGGATTAAACCCGGGGCTATGTGCCTGATCGATGGTGCCATCCTTTTTTAAGAATCGCCAGTCTATTTTTGAGCCCCCGCTATCTGCAACTATAATCATGGATTTGGTAGTAATCTTGTTATAGGGTTGTAATTTAATTAAATCCGCCAGCTATTTCATGGCTTTCAAGGTTCCAATTGGTTTAAATTTTTCAAAAACCATTTCTGTATGCGGAGCGTCTTTCAACTCATCGGTTAAATCCTGGCCGGCCCAATGCTCGTAATGTTTACCATTTCGCCAAAGCTTCGAAGTAGTAACGTCATACACCAGACCTTGATAGGCTATCCATATCTCCGGTTTGTCCTGACCATTTCGTAACGCTAGTTGCGTACGAGTAATTTCCGGGAGCGTCATCGGGCAGTAAGGTGATTAAAATCTTTGATGAGCGTGTATAGTAATTTTATTGGTGGCAGATCGGTTTGAATGCCTAATTGCGTTTTTACTTTCTCGGTAACGGCAAGCATGGGTTGCGCATTTCCCAAATCGCGGTTTACTTCCAATGCTCGTTGTATCAAGTCAATATCTTTTTCATTAAGCTGGATAGCTTGTGCAAAAACAGGTTGGTAGTCTGTATTGGCAATCACAAACACCTCCTGGGCGGTAACCTCGTTTTGCTCCACTTGTTTTATTACTGAAGTGCCTGCCACGATATCGCCCAACCGTTGGCCTCGCCCTCCCGCTGCTACCAGAATAACCGCGATTGCACCACCCAAAACATAATAATCAACAAAACTAAAAATCCACCGCAACAGATACCCGCCAAGTGTGGGCGATGTACCATCGAGCTTAACTACTTTAATATTTATCGCCCGTTTGCCGGGAGACTGACCATTCATGAAAATCTCAAACAGGAGATTATAAATCAGCCACGGTGTACCAATTACGAGTACCCATATCCAATACACTTCTAAATCCATATTAATAAAGAGTGCGCCTAAGGCCACGGAGTAAAAAATAAGGATAATCCGATCTATCAGATAGGCCAGAATCCGGTCGCCCACGCTGGCTACCGGATAATGGATAAAAACATTTTGTGTGGTTTGTACACGAATAGACTGCATGGGTTACCGCTTTTCCTTGCTAATTACCAACTTTAAAAGCAAAAGTAAATGATTCTGTTTAATGCGTAACTTTCTATTTCAAAACCTAAACTTTTTATGACGAGAATAAAAATTGTTCTTTCTCTGTTTTGTTTCGTACTCCTTGTTAGCTGCTCAGAGAAGAAATCGGTGGAAAGCATGAATGACGAGCAGCTACGCGCCTACGCAGATGAGTTGGCGCATAAATTCATTATTGCAGACGGCCATGTGGATTTTCCTGAAAGGCTAAAAGAAAAAAAAATCGTGCTTACCGAAGAGACAAAATCAATAGTCTTGTCAGATATCGGGGGCGAATTTGACTACGAGCGCTCCAAAAAAGGAGGGCTTACTTCCCCATTCATGTCAATTTATATTCCCTCCAGCTACCAGAAACAAAATGACTGGGGTAAAACATTTGCCGATTCCTTAATTAACAATGTACTAGCCATTGTCTCTCTATTCCCCGACAAATTTGCATTGGCCAATACTCCATCCGAAGTAGAAGCAAATTTTAAAGCCGGAAAAATTTCCCTGCCCATGGGTATGGAAAATGGCGCACCCATTGGAAACGATTTAGCAAACGTAAAATATTTTTATGACCGGGGTATTCGTTACATCACGCTCACCCACAGTAAAGACAATCAAATCTGCGATTCGTCTGGTGATACAACGCGCACCTGGGGTGGCCTGAGTCCTTTCGGAAGAGAGGTTGTGACTGAAATGAACAGAGTTGGGATTATGGTAGACATTTCGCATGTGGATGATAGCACATTTTATCAAGTTATGAAACATACCAAAGTCCCGTGCATTGCTTCACATTCATCGTGCCGGGCTTTTGCACCAACGGTAAGGCGCGATATGACCGATGACATGATTAAAAAACTGGGAGAAAATGGAGGTGTGATGATGATCAACTACTACAATGCTTTCATAGATTCTGCGGTGGTGAATAGAAATAAAGTCAATCGCGAAAAATTAAATGCGCTGTTGATAGAAAAAGGGATAGCCGCAACTGACGCGCTAGCCAAACCGATTATTGAGCAATTCAAAAAAGAGAATCCTTCATTAAAGAGTGATATTAACATGGTAGTCAATCACATTGATCGTGTCGTTCAACTTGCGGGAATCGATCACGTGGGTATTGGCTCCGACTTTGACGGAGTAGACGGAGATTTACCTACCGGGCTCGAAGATGTTTCCACCTATCCAAATCTGATTTATACGCTACTCAAACGCGGATATACCGAAGAAGACATTGAAAAAATCTGTTATAAAAATCTTTGGCGTGTGTGGAATGCCGTTGAACAAACCGCCAGCGGCAGCTAAACCAAGTTTATTTCGCTTAATGAAGTTGGATGGAAATGGGGCAACCCTTATCTTCCAACTTCTTTATTTATGAGAGAGTCGGCCTTTGTAAAACAAAATAAAAACCGATGGGAGGAGTTTGAAAAAGTGGTGAACAACCAACAACAAGCTGCACCCGATAAGTTAGCCGAGCTATTTATCCAAATCACAGACGATCTCTCCTTTTCGCGCACGCAATACCCCGAAAGCCGAACTACGCAATACCTGAACTCACTGGCCAGCAAAATCCATGGCGAGATTTATAAGAATAAAAAAGAAGATAAAAATAGATTCATACTTTTTTGGAAACAGGAACTTCCCGCAGTCATGTTTTCGGTACAAAAGCAATTGCTTTATGCTTTTATAATCTTTGTTGTTGCCGGTATCATGGGGGCCGTGTCCACCGCGTATGACGACACCTTTGTGCGGCTGATTCTGGGCGATGGGTACGTGAACATGACGCTCGAAAACATTAAGAGTGGCAATCCTACTCAGGTGTATTCTGAAAGCGGTGAACTTGAAATGTTCTTTCTGATCACCCGAAATAATATCCTGGTCTCCTTTATGATTTTTATTTACGGAGTTTTCGCCTCAGTGGGCACCGGCCTCTATTTATTTTATAACGCCATCATGGTCGGTACGTTCATGGTGTTTTTCTATACCGAAAATCAATTGGCACAAGGGCTGCCTGTTATTATGCTTCATGGCACCATTGAACTTACTTCTATTGTTATTGCAGCCGCAGCGGGCTTCGTTATGGGCAACAGCATTTTGTTTCCGGGAACCTACTCGCGACTGGCTTCCTTTAAAATGGGAGCGATTAAAGGATTGAAAATAGTACTGGGATTAGTGCCCTTCTTTATTCTTGCCGGCTTCATTGAATCCTTCATCACCCGATATGCTTTCATGCATTGGAGTCTTAAGGTGTTAATTATTGGTTTGTCGGCAGTTCTGATGATCTACTATTTTATTATTTACCCTATTCAACTGAAAAGAAATGGAAGAATTTAAAGCGATCGAATTTCAGCGTACCCGCGATTTCAGCAATAAGATGAACGCCACTTTTGAGTTCATTCGACAAAACTTTAAGTCGCTGGGCAAGAGTATTCTTTATATTGCCGGGCCGGCCGTTCTGGTAGGCAGTTTATTGATAGGATCGTTCATGGGCGAGTTCCTTACTTTATCGCAGTCCATGCAAAACTACTCGGGTAATCCCGAAGCTTTCAATGATTACTTTCTATCAGCCAATTTCTGGTTACAATTGATTCTAATGTTCGTTTTTCTGTTCATCAGTTTCATTGTAACAATCGCTACCATCAATAACTACCTGATTATTTATGATGAGCGTAAAACCAATAAAATAGAAGTACAGGAAGTGTGGAATCGCGTTCGTAATACCTTCTGGACTTACCTGGGTAGTGCACTTTTGTTCTTCCTGCTATTAATAGTTGCCTATGTTGTCTTACTGATTCCGATTTTTATTTTAGGTTCTATTTCTGGATTTCTAATATTTTTTGGAGTTGTTTTTTTTGTTGGCGGCTTGTTCTATCTGATTTTCAGTTCTGCACTAACCTTCTTTATTCAATTGTATGAAAAGAAGAATTTTATCGATGCGGTAATCCGTTCATTTCGGTTAGTCAATAACGGAAAGTGGTGGAGTACTTTCGGCTTGATTCTCATTTTACAGTTGATCATGGGGGTTTCCTCCTACATATTTTTAATTCCGTATTACATTATCATTTTCACTTCTTCCTTCCATTCTGTATCAACTGGGGGGCCCATGGAGTTTTCGGACTCCATGAAAATCTGGGGGATGGTTTTCTTTACACTTTATTACATGGCGCAAATGCTGCTTTATTCATTACCTAATATTGGCATCGCGTTTCAATACTTCAACCTGGTGGAGTTAAAAGAAGCCCGGGGCCTGATGAACCAGATTGAAAATCTAGGACAAGCACCAACAGATACCCACAGGCCTGAAGAACACTTTTAATTGTTAAGAGTACTTGAAAACCCTGTTTACTTTATTTGCTTTGCTATGCGCGGCCACCTTGTTTGCTCAGAACAATTCCGTTTTACCAGATACATTAACGGCAGAAGAGTCATACGGTACCGAATACTTTGATGAAAACGGTGACCCGCTAGATTTTGCAGGCCCTGCTGATACCACCCAAATTGAGGTAAGAGAATTTTCAGAAGCCGATATAGAAAAACTAAAAGCCGATCCAGACCTCAACTATACGCAACCACCTACTGTAGCAGAAACTTTATGGGATCGTTTTCTCAAATGGTTAAGCTGGCTACTGGATTCAATTTTCAATAAGGCAACCACCACAGATCTGGGGCGATTTCTTATGTATACAGTAGCTATTATTCTAACCATTGTGGTAATTATGATGTTGCTAAAGGTAAATGCCTTTAAGGTGTTTTACTCGGGGGCCGATAAGGGAAAACTAGAGTACGGTGTCTTTCATGAAAATATTCATGAAATGAATTTTGAAATATTAATTCGCGAAGCCACCGAAAAAAAAGAATACCGGTTGGCCACCCGGCTTATTTTTCTATTCGCTTTAAAAGTATTATCCGACAAACACCTGATAGATTTTAAAGCAGGTAAAACCAATCATGATTATGTAGAAGAGCTTCAAAAGGGAGAAATCAAAACAGGATTAAATGAACTAAGCTTCTATTTTGATTATGCGTGGTATGGCAACTTTGCTGTTAACGAATCTCAGTTTCAGAAGGTAAACAACACCTTCGCGAGTTGGATGCAAAAGATAAAATGAAAGATACCCGATACATAGTATACATCGGTTTGTTGGCAGGTCTCTTGCTGCTTCTGGTCCTTACCAAAGACAAACAATATGATTGGCGGGTAACTTATGCCCACGAAGATAAAAATCCATATGGCACCTACGCGCTAAATAAGCTTCTTCCTTCCGTGATAAAAGATTCAGTAAAAAATTCTTATCAAACCATCTATGAATTAAAAGATTCTATATCCCGAGAGAACATCTTTATTTTAAGTGGGAGCTTTGGCCCTGGGAAAGAAGACACCGAAACCTTATTGAATCATGTAGAAGCGGGTGGCCATGTATTTATTTCGGCTGATTATTTCTATGGGTCGTTTGCTGATACGCTTGGCTTGGAAACCAGCGATTCTTTTTTTGAAGGCGAAAGTGCTTTTACACAAACTGATACGGCTAAACTTCATTTTGTAAGTCCGGTCATGGATTCAACGAACGTGTTCCCCTACAAACGAAACAATATCCATAACTATTTCAACCGGCTGGATTCGATATCCGCTACGGTTATTGCTAAAAATGATTTCTATCAGCCTGTTTCTATTCGGATAGTAAAAGGAAAGGGGAGCATTATTCTAAACTGCACGCCTATGATTTTTACGAATATCTATTTACTCAATGAACAGAATCATCATTTTGTTTCCACGCTTTTATCCTACCTGCCAAAAAAGACAACCCGCAGAACAGAATACTATCACTTAGGAAGAATGGAGGCGGCTACTCCTTTACGATTTATTTTAACCACCGAACCCTTGCGGTGGGCTTACTATATTTCAATCATCGCACTTTTGGTTTTCATGATTTTTGAGGCAAAGCGTAAACAACGAATCATACCGATCATCAAACCACTGGCTAATACTAGTTTGGAATTTGTGGCTACCATTGGCAGCCTTTACTACGAGCGCGGGGATCATAAGAACATTGCCGAAAAGAAAATTCAATTTCTCTTCGATCAAATTCGAACTCATTATCTATTAAATCTACATCAACGGGATGAAGGGCTGGCTTTCGCGTTGGCAAAGAAATCGGGTGTCCCAGAACAAACTGTGCGCAATTTAATTACTATAATAAATCAAGTCTCAGCAAAAGAAAAAATCTCGGCAAGTGAACTAACAGACTTAAATAAGGCTATCGAAAAATTTCAACTAAAGAAATAGTAACATATGGAAGAAAATATATTTCAAAATCGCGTAGACTTAACTGCGCTGAACGAGCAGGTAAAAAAAATTAAAGCAGCCATCGGAACCGTAATTGTAGGGCAAGAGAAGATGATTGATCTTTTGATTACCGCTATTTTAGCCGATGGTCATGTTCTTATAGAAGGCGTGCCCGGTGTAGCTAAAACACTTACCGCTAAACTGCTCTCCAAAATTATCTCGGTGGCCTTTTCGCGGATTCAGTTTACTCCTGACCTAATGCCATCGGACATTTTGGGAACCTCCGTATATAATCTGAAAACTTCTGAATTCGAATTCAAAGCAGGCCCTATCTTTTCCAACATTATCTTAATTGATGAAATCAATCGGGCCCCCGCCAAAACGCAAGCGGCTTTGTTTGAGGTGATGGAAGAACGGCAGGTTACCATAGATGGTCACACGCATAAAATGAATCTTCCCTATGTGGTGCTAGCCACCCAAAATCCCATTGAACAAGAAGGCACCTATCGGTTACCCGAAGCACAACTCGATCGATTTCTGTTTAAAATTGCTGTTGGTTATCCTTCGCAAGAGGAGGAAATAGAAATCCTACAACGGCATCATGATCGAAAAGGAATTCAAGCCCTTGCGGAAGTAAGTGCTGTGCTTACCGCGGATCAAATCCAGGCATTCCGGCAATTCGCACAACAGGTTCATATCGAACAAAATCTTTTAGTGTACATCGCGCAGATTATTCAGGAAACGAGAAATAATCCAAGTGTGTTTCTGGGAGCAAGTCCCCGGGCGTCTATTGCTATTCTTATGGCCGCCAAATCATTTGCTATGATTAATGGCCGCGACTTTGTAAGCCCAGAAGACGTTAAGTTTGTGGCGTTACCTGTTTTACGCCATCGGATAATATTAAGTCCCGAAAAAGAAATGGAAGGCATTACCGCAGATGAAGTGGTGAAGCAGATTGTAGATAAAATTGAAGTACCCCGCTAAATGAAAATCATTCGTGATTTATATTTAGGTAATCGACTCTTCCTCTTGATTGGAGTCGTTGTTTTTACTTTCCTCACCGCCTTTGTATTAGGAGGTGGATATTTCATTCCAAAAATCATTTTCTTTTTACTGGTAGCAAGTTTATTAACCGATTTGATTTTGCTCTTTCGGGTTAAGCGCGGTTTGCATGGTGAGCGTTTGTTAGCCGATAAACTTTCGAATGGAGACGAGAATGAAATCTCCATCTATCTCGAAAGTTTTTATACATTTCCTATATCGCTACGCGTGTTCGATGAAATCCCACATCAGTTTCAACGCAGAGATCTTGAATTCACTTTACATCTGGCGGCAGGCAATCAGAAGGTTATTACGTATTCGTTACGCCCGGTTAAGCGAGGAGAATATTATTTTGGGTCAGTGAATGTGTTGGTGAGTTCGTCTCTAAAACTAATCTCACGTAGATTTCGGTTTTCGAATGACAAGATGGTGCCCGTCTATCCCTCTTACATTCAAATGCGAAAATATGAGTTGCTTGCCATTAGCCATCGCCTGACGGATAGCGGAATAAAAAAGATCAGACGCATTGGGCACAATCAGGAGTTTGAGTTAATCAAAGACTATGTAAGTGGCGATGACTTTAGAACCGTAAACTGGAAAGCCACGGCCCGAAGATCAAAGCTGATGGTTAATCAATATCAGGACGAGCGATCGCAACAAGTTTATTCTTTAATTGACAAAGGTCGGGTAATGCAAATGCCCTTTGCAGGGATGAGCTTGTTAGACTATGCGATTAATGCAGCCCTTGTTATCTCGAACATTGCCATTAAGAAATCAGACAAAGCAGGGCTTATTACTTTTCAGGATCGGATTGGTAATATTCTTCCGGCCGGAAGAATCAATAAACAAATGGCCACGATACAAGAAGTATTATACAATCAAAAGACTGCCTTTCTGGAATCCGATTATTCCGTATTGTACTCTACCATTCGCAGAAACCTTTCACAACGCAGTCTGCTTTTACTTTTTACTAATTTCGAAAGTATTCATAGTCTGCATCGGCAGCTACCCTACTTACTCAAACTTAACAACATGCACCTGTTGGTAGTGATCTTTTTTGAAAACACAGAACTTCAAAAAGTTACCGAATATCCAGCCAATACAGTTAAGGAGATTTATTACAAAGCGATAGCCGAGCGATTCAGCTACGAAAAAAAGTTGATTGTGCGGGAACTGCAGAAGCATGGCATTCAATGCATTTTAACCAGTCCAGAAAAACTGACTATCAATACCATTAATAAATACCTGGAACTAAAAGCCCGGAACTTGATTTAGGGAACTCTACCTCAAAAGTTCACGGGAGATAACCATTTTCTGAATCTCCGTGGTGCCTTCATAGATCTGCGTAATTTTAGCATCACGCATCAGGCGCTCAACATGAAATTCCTTTACATAGCCATACCCACCATGAATCTGTACTGCTTCCGTAGTTACTTCCTGGGCAATTTGAGAAGCGTATAATTTGGCCATAGCGGCCGCTTTAACAAAATTTTTCTTTTGATCTTTTAGATACGCTGCTTTCCAAATCAATAGCCGGGCGCTATCAATCTTCGTGGCCATGTCCGCTAACTTAAATTGAATGGCCTGATGCTCCACCAGATGTTTTCCAAATGCTTTTCTCTCCTTCGCATACTTAAGCGCGAGTTCATAAGCGCCAGCTGCAATACCCAATGCCTGACTGGCAATGCCTATTCGTCCACCGTTTAATGTGGTCATCGCGAAAGTAAATCCAAACCCATCCTCACCAATTCTATTTTCCTTGGGAACTTTCACATCGGTGAACATAAGGGAATGCGTGTCCGACCCTCGGATACCCATCTTGTCTTCCTTCTTCCCAACCACAAAACCATCCATGCCTCGTTCCACGATGAGGGCATTAATTCCCTTATGACGTTTAGCGGCATCGGTTTGAGCTATTACGATATAGATGCTGGCACTCTTGCCATTCGTAATCCAGTTCTTGGTTCCATTCAACAAATAATAATCTCCTTTGTCTTCAGCCATAGTCCGTTGGCTTGTTGCGTCTGATCCAGCCTCTGGTTCTGACAAACAAAAAGCACCAATCGCTTCACCAGTGGCCAATCGCTTGAGATATTTTTCTTTCTGCGCCTCTGTTCCAAACGTTTCGAGCCCCCAGCATACCAAAGAGTTATTCACCGACATACACACCGAAACAGAAGCATCTATTTTTGAAATTTCTTCCATGGCAAGCACATACGAAATGGTGTCCATGCCGCCCCCATTGTATTTGGGGTCCACCATCATACCCATAAAGCCCAACGCGCCCATCTTTTTGATTTGATCAGCCGGAAATTTTTGCTCAGTATCGCGCTCAATCACACCAGGTAAAAGTTCGGTTTGTGCGAAATCGCGAGCTGCCGCCTGAACTGCTATTTGCTCTTCGGATAAATCAAAATTCATAGTCCTTGTAATTGCTTCTCAAGATAACAAAAAAAGAGGCCTGAGATTAAACTCAGGCCTGCAAAGTATCTTGGTTTTGCAAAAATGACAAGACCTAATCTCGTCTTCCCAAAAAGATCATCACATAATACAGTAGCATAGTTACCGCACCGATGGCAGCCACCACATACGTCATGGCTGCAGAGTTCAGGGCGTCCTTAGCCATATCATGTTCTTGCCGCGTTACAATACCCCGAGTTTCTATCCACGCCAAAGCTCTTTTACTTGCATCAAATTCAACTGGCAAAGTTACCAGAGCAAATAGAGCGAATATTGCGTAACACGCAATGATTACTATAAGAGCGGTATCGAATGAGAGCAAACCCTGAACAGCAAATGCACCAAACATCATGGCCATGAATATGAAATTAATCACCTTGGCGCTGATGTTTTGAATAGGTACCATCGCTGAGCGAAATTGTAACATGCTATAGGCTTTGGCATGCTGCACTGCGTGACCACATTCGTGGGCCGCTACTGCGGTAGCGGCAGCATTTCGGCCATGATATACATCATGACTAAGGTTAACCGTTTTGGTAGCGGGATTGTAATGATCCGTTAGCTGTCCCTCCACGGAAATTACTTGTACGCCACCAATACCATTATCGGCAAGCATCAATCTTGCTATTTCAGCTCCGGTAAGATCTTTGGTCAGTTTTATTTCAGAGTATCTTTTAAACTTGGCCTTTAGTCTTGAACTAACAATCCAACCCACCAGCATAAAAAAACCTGTTATAATTAGAGCCCCCATAGTTTTATTTGTTTTATGTCTTTTTAATTTTTTCTACAATTCGCGTTGTTGAATAACCCGGAACAAAATCAATGGTTTTCACAACGCCTCCTGCTCTTTTCACAACATCTGCGCCAACAATATTTTCTGTCAAATAGTCACTTCCTTTAACTAAAATATTGGGCAATAATCCGGAAATTAATTCCAGAGGTGTATCCTCGTTGAAGAACACAACCAAATCCACAAATTGCATGGCAGCTAAAACGCGGGCACGCGAGCTTTGATCTTGAAGCGGCCGCTCCGGACCTTTAAATCTACTTACTGAATCATCGGTGTTTAACCCAAGTACCAACTTATCGCCAAGCAACCGCGCTTTTTCAAGATAATCCACATGTCCAAGATGGATTAAGTCGAAACAACCATTTGTGAATACGACTTGGTCGCCAGCTTGCTGCCAGGTTTTTACCAGTTTTTTTGCCTCGGCAATGCCTACAATTTTTCTGGCACTTTTTTCCATCGGATAATCAGGTAACTGATGATTAAAGATACAACCCCAGCGGCAATCAAAGTCACGGTTTGCCAGCCATGAAAAATAAAGACAAAGGCAATGGCATCGGCTTTTGGCAAATTATAAAGCATAACTAACCCTAACGGAACCAGGGTATGATAAGAACCAGCGCCACCGGGTAGTGGGGCAGCCATAGCAATAGCTCCTATGGCAAATAATGTAAGCACGGCACTGATTCCAAGTCCACTTGTTTCGGGGAACGCGATTACTACAAAATAACTCATCAGAAAATACAACGCCCAGATTGCAATAGAATAAAAAACAAAGAGCGCTTTATTTTTTAACCGAAACACAGCCATTAGCCCTTCTTTAAAGCCTGATAAAATTTTTCTTAGCTTCTGATTATTTCGAAGAAGGTATATACCTACGCCTACTCCAGCAACCAATGCCAAGGCAATAAAAATCCAAATAGAAACAGATGACCCGCCCGCGGAAGAGAAATCGAGGGTATCTATAAATGCTTTAAGTTTTTTCCATTCTACAATAAAAGAAATCCCGATAAGGAGAACAAGGCAAACTAAATCTACTAAACGTTCAACCACCACAGTGCCAAAAGAAACCTCAACCGGGGTTTTCTCTAACTTATACAAGTTATAGCATCGCGAAACTTCACCCCCCCGGGGCACTGCCAGGTTTACGAGGTACCCAATCATAAGAGATAGAAAACTGTTGCCGAGGCTTACCGAATTGCCTGTAGGCTCGAGAAGCATCTTCCACCTAACGGCTCGAAGCACATGACTAAGCATGGCAACCAGTGCCATAAGCATCAGATACCCTTTATTAGATCGCAACCATGCATTCCAAATAAATTCTGACTTATCCTCACCTTCCGCAACTGTTAATCCCCTTAGGGAAAGCCAAAGTAGCGCTGTGGTGATAGCTATGAGAAGTAAATATTGGAGGGCGGATTTTATTTTAGAATTCAAGGTATTGTGGCAATATTAATTCAATCTATTCTCTGGATCAGGAAAAATCAAAGATGGTTTAAAATTACGGGCTTCTTCGAATTCCATCGAAGCATAAGAAATAATAATTACAACATCTCCCACCTGAGCCTTGCGAGCAGCCGGCCCGTTGAGACAAACAACGCCTGAATTTCGGAGTCCTTTTATTACGTAGGTCTCCAAACGTTCGCCATTGTTGATATTAACGATTTGTACCTTCTCGCCTTCCAGCAAATTGGCCGCCTCCAATAAAGCCTCATCAATTGTTATGCTTCCCACATAGTGCAACTCGGCCTGGGTTATTTTTACCCGGTGTATCTTTGATTTCAAAACATCAATCCGCATCCGTCATTAATAAATTATCGATTAACCGAATTTCGCCCACATACCCAGCAATAAGTAATATGGCAGTATCCGAAACGTTTTCTATGGGTGTTAAGTTTGCTGTGTCGACTAATTCAAGATATTCCAACTTAACATCACGTATACTTTCAAATTTTTTGACAATTAATGTGCGGACATCTTTCATTGAATTGCCTTGACGCAGTAAACTCTTCGCCTGTCCTAAAGATTGATAAAAAACGGGGGCCTTGTTTCGCTGATCCCTGGCGAGGCGAGCATTGCGTGATGACATTGCCAGCCCATCCGGTTCACGCTTAATGGGCATGCATTGAAGGGAAACATCAAACTTTAAGTCTGTAACCAGCTTTTCAATAATCTTAAACTGTTGATAATCTTTTTGCCCAAAGTACGCTCTATCTGGCGAAACGATATGGAGCAGTTTAGACACAACCAGCGCTACCCCACTAAAGTGGCCAGGCCGGTAATGCCCCTCCATCATTTTATCAAGTTTCCCAAAATCAAAGATAACCTGGCTTTGAGACGAATACATCTGAGAGGTTTCGGGGCAAAACAAAATATCGCAATTAGCCTTTTCCAATAAAACTATATCAGACTCGAGTGTGCGGGGGTATTTAGCTAGATCGGCAGGGTTATTAAACTGGGCAGGATTTACAAAAATGCTGCATACAGTAATTGAATTTTCAGTTCGTGAAGCTTCTATAAGAGAAATGTGGCCCTGATGAAGAGCCCCCATAGTAGGCACAAAACCAATGGAATTGAATCCTATTTTTTTTAGTCTTAAAAAGGCCTTTAGAGGCCCAATTTCGTTGAAAATGTCCATTTCTGGCCTTTTTTAAGGGTCGCAAATATAGGCCTTATATCCGAAGATAAGTTGAAGAAGGGGTTAAAATTGCGTACTTTTGTGGTTCTGTTTTTCATTTTGAATTAAAAATCCATATTATGTCAAAAATCCGTATCCTATATGTCGCCAGCGAAATCAATCCCTTTTTGCAAACTACGGAGGTAGCTGACTTTGTCAGAAAACTACCTCAGGCTATGCAAGAGCGAGGGATGGAGATTCGCATTTTGGTGCCAAGGTTTGGATTGATTAACGAGCGGAAGAACCGTTTACACGAAGTAGTTAGACTTTCGGGTATCAATATAGCGGTGGGCGAAGAGGAAAAGCCATTAATTATTAAAGTTGCCTCTATTCCTAATGCCAAACTTCAGGTTTACTTTATCGATAACGAGGATTATTTCCACCGTAAATCCATGTTTCACGACAAGGAAAATAAGTTTTATGAGGATAATGACGAGCGCGCTATTTTCTTCTGTAAAGGTGTTATCGAAACAGTTCGTAAACTAGGTTGGGCCCCCGATGTAGTTCATTGTAACGATTGGATTACTAGCTTTATACCCTTGTATCTTAAAACCACGTATAAGAACGATCCGTTGTTCAAGAACACCAAAACTGTGTTCACCATTTACAACAACAGCTTCAGTCACAAATTTAAGGGTGATTTGATGGGCAAGGTGCGTATGATGGATATTGAGGACACGATGTTGGGTCATTTAAAAACTGCAGATTATGAGGGCTTTATTAAATTAGGTGCCCAATTCTCAGATGTTGTTTCTACGGGTGGAGACAATAAAAAGTTAGAAGGATTAGTTAAAAAGCTTAAAGAGACGAAAATTGAAACCATCGAAAAAGACGATAACTATACAGAATCGTTTTACAATCTATATACGGAGCTGGTGGGCTAAAAGCCTGCTGCCCCTATTTCTAATTGTTTTATTTTTTTCGTGCGAAGAGGACCTGAATTCATTGGGATTCAGAAGCAATCAAGAAAGATTCAAGGTCGTCTATGCTGAGATTCCAATCGCCACCAGCGTGCTTTGGATGGATTCACTACGCACAAGCAGCTTAACAGGCGAATTAAATAGAATGTTGGTTGGCCAATATTCAGATCCTGATTTAGGTAAAGTGAGCGCGAGTGCTTACACACAATTTCGGCCTGCCGATCCTACCATCATACTCGATACGGATGCTGAGTTTGATTCTGCTGTATTACAATTTCGTTACGATTTCTATAGTTATGGAACACAAGGGCAAACTGTACAAAAGTATTCCGTTCATGAAATTACAGAAGAGTTGGAGTTTGAAAACGAGTACTTCTTTAATTCGGATATAGATATTGACCCTACTTCTATTGGCATGGCTGAAGCAAGTATTGATGGCCAAACATTTAATAGTGAGTTTGACGATACGGATACCGATCCTGTGATATCTACCCGAATAACATTAGATAATGCATTCGGCCAACGGCTATTCAATGCTATTGATCCTACCGATACACTTTATACGAACTTTCTGTATTTCAAAGAACAGTTTAAAGGTATTGCTGTATTGTCCTCAGAAGGCGACAAGGTGCTTGGTCTCAGTCATCTTGATACAGATACCTATTTAAGAGTTTATTATCATTCGGGAAGTACTGTTAAGGCTGTAAACTTTGTGTTTGCCGCAGCCGTTACTTTTTCGAAATTTGATGCGGACCGATCGGCTACTGAATTGGCTGGTTTAAATTCTTTCTTTACGGATTATTCTCCCGCTAGCGCGCGGTATGTACAGAGTGGTACCTCGCTCGTAACCAAACTTGACCTTACAAAATATTACGATTACATCGATACCATCCCAAACATTGTCGTAAACTCAGCCGAACTTGTTCTGGGCGGAGTAGATCCTTCCGTTGAATTTAAACCGTTGCGATTAGTCTCCATGAGCCTGCTGGATCTCGACAACCGGTACAATGAGTTAGATACCCGGCAAGACACGCTTGATTTTATTTCTTTCAACGGCTTATTAAAAGTTGCTGACCTTTCTAAACAATTCGTTTCGGATGATCAGTCCAAGGTGTTTTCGATGTCCTATTCAACCTTCAATAATTCGTACAGTGGATTTCCCACCTTGTTCTTTCAACAACTTTTTACCCTGCGTCAAAAACGATATCCGTATTGGGCCATCGTTTCGAATGACCCGCCTATGGGTAAAGCAGTAACTCGCACCCGGTTCTCGAAAGACGATATCAAATTAAGAATTTATTATTCGCGGTCTACCCCGACAGAAAACCCTTAAATTATCAACCCATTATGTGCGGAATTGTAGCCTATGTGGGCCATCGTCAAGCTCATGAAGTAATTATAAAAGGATTAAAACGCCTGGAGTATCGGGGCTATGATAGTACGGGCATTGCTTTATTAAATGGCGGACTGAACGTTTATAAAAAGAAAGGCAAGGTTTCTGAACTTGAGCGATTCATAAAAGATCAAAAGCTCGACAGCCATATTGGTATGGGCCATACGCGTTGGGCCACGCATGGCGAACCCAATGACGAAAATGCGCACCCCCATTATTCCGCAACTAAAAAACTTGCCATTATACATAACGGCATCATTGAAAACTATTCATCGCTAAAACAAGAGTTGCTGCGAAAAGGGCATACGTTTTTAAGCGAAACCGATACGGAAGTTTTCGTTCATTTTATTGAAGACATCCAACAGAATGAACAGTGTTCAATAGATGAAGCTGTTCGGTTAGCCCTAACTAAAGTGGTAGGCGCGTACGCCATTGTTGTAATGTCCTTAAATGATCCCGACTTATTAATTGCTGCCCGTAAGGGCAGTCCATTAGTGTTAGGGGTTGGTCGTGGAGAATTTTTTATGGCATCGGATGCCACACCCATTATTGAATACACGAACGAAGTTATTTATCTGAACGATCAGGAAATAGCTATCATTAATCAGGGCAAGCTTACCATCAAGGACACTTCCAATCTACCGCTAACTCCCTACGTGCAAACGATCGACCTGGAGTTAGAGGCTATCGAAAAGGGAGGCTTTGAACACTTCATGTTAAAAGAGATTTTTGAACAGCCAAAATCAATTCGCGATTGTATGCGGGGTCGCCTAGACTCAACAACAGGTCGATTAATATTGGGTGGACTCAGAGAATACCTGAACAAGTTGGTTCAGGCAGATCGAATCATAATTATCGCTTGTGGAACAAGCTGGCATGCTGGTTTAGTGGCTGAATATTTCTTTGAGGAGTTTTGCAGAATTCCCGTTGAAGTAGAATATGCCTCCGAATTTCGTTACCGCAATCCAATCGTGCGCGAAGGAGACGTGGTTATTGCTATCTCACAATCTGGTGAAACAGCAGATACTCTAGCTGCCATTGAGCAAGCTAAATCAAAAGGTGCAATAATTTTTGGTGTTTGCAACGTAGTGGGGTCGTCCATTCCCCGCGCCACTCATGCGGGTGCCTATACGCATGCCGGGCCAGAAATTGGCGTGGCTAGCACCAAGGCCTTTACAGCTCAATTAACGGTGCTCAATATGATTGCGCTTATTGTAGCCGAAAAGAAAGGAACTATTACGGAGCAGAAGTTTAATGAACTGTTGGTAGAGATGGAGAATCTTCCAGCTAAAATTGAAAAAATCTTAACCCTTAATGATAAAATAAAAGAGATAGCTGCTGAGTTCAAAGACTCCAGTAACTTTCTCTACCTGGGTAGAGGGTATAACTTTCCTGTAGCATTAGAAGGAGCATTAAAATTAAAGGAGATTTCTTATATCCATGCGGAAGGGTATCCTGCTGCTGAAATGAAGCACGGGCCCATCGCATTAATTGATGCCGCCATGCCAGTAGCCTTTATCGCTACCAAAGATAGTTCGTACGAAAAAATTGTTTCCAATATTCAAGAAGTAAAAGCGCGAAAAGGACGGGTTATTTCTATTGTAACCGAAGGCGATACGTTAATTCCTAAAATGTCTGAATTTGTGATTGAAGTGCCCGCGGTTGCAGAGTCTTTGGTGCCGTTAATTTCAGTTGTACCACTACAACTTTTATCGTACCACATTGCAGTAATGCGCGGATGCAATGTTGATCAGCCTCGAAATCTCGCCAAATCGGTTACGGTTGAATAATTGGGACGCGAATTTCGAATACGGTTGGTTTTTTTAAACGAGTAACCAATACGGCCGACCCAATTCGTTCCAGCGCTGTTCTGGCGAGGTAAAGACCAATGCCTGCGCCATGTCTTTCGGTGGCAACGAAGAATAATTCAAAAATTCTATCCTTCATATCGGGCTCAATACCAATCCCGTTATCCTCAATTTTAATCAACATCCACCGGGCATCTTCGCTTACTTTTGCATAAATGCGAACCTGATTGCTTGCAGAAGTTGGAGTTGTGTAGGTAATCGCGTTTTGTATTAATTGCTCAAGGGCAACCTGTAGCAGCACCTTATCGGTTGTAACCTGAAGTTCATTTTCAACATCAACCACAAGATCAATCAATGGAAAATGTGGAATGGATTGACATTGCTTGATAGAAGCTTGTACCACATCGAAAATCCGAACTGATTCATTTTGAATTTCTTGAGTTCGCAGACTATTAACAAGCAACAAGCCACTGAGCACATTGTTTAAATTATCTCCGGTGACATGAATCTTATCTAAGTAATCACCTAAGCAAGCGGGATCCTTCGCAAACTCTTTTTTGGCCAACGTTGTTAGACCAAGCAACGTTGCTAACGGACCACGAATATCGTGCGAAGTACGATATATTAATGAATCATACTCCAACTGCGATTGATGAAGTTTCTCATTGACCTGAGCAAGCTTATCATTTGATGTTTGCAGACTTTTCGTTTTAGAGGTAACTTCTGCTTGAAGTTTTACTTTCATATTTCGGTTATTTCGTAAATTCACAAACAACGAAAAGGATAATCCGATGGTAAGTAAGCTCACAGCACCTGTTAATAAAGAGATTAAGCGCCCCCGGGCAATCTCATCTTCCTTTTCGTCTATAATGCGCTGACCTTGCTTTCGAGTAACTTCTACCTGAAGTTCTTTCAAGTTATTTGCTAAAGTCTCATTGAATAAACTATCCTTTATAAGAATGAACCTTTTATTCATCTCCAGGGATTTCTCTAACAATCCTTGCTTTTCGTAGAGTACAGAAAGTTGCTCATATGCATCCTTAAGTGTTCGTTTGTATCGCTTTTGATCCGCTAATTTTTGTGCCTCCACTAAATGGGCCTGTGCCAATTGCAAATTGTTATTTTGAATTTCACATCGTCCCATCATTACCAATCCTGAGCAATAGGCTCTTGTGTTGTCCAATGCCTTAGCCAACTCTGTAGATCTTTTAAAAGCTTCATAGGCTTCTGTTTGCATAGCCTGATTTAAGTATCCATAACCTAAAGCATAATACACATCTGGATCTTTATTTTTATCGCAGGTATGAGTTTTACAAAAGTCGATGACCTCTTCAAGAAGGTCTAATGATTCTGTGTATCGTCCTAATGAATTAAGGCTGAAAGCGAGGTTAATCATGTTTACGTCTAGACCATCCAGAATATCGTGCTGTTTTTTTATTTCAAGCGCCCTACGATAATAAATGGAAGATTCATTGAAGTTTCCCAATCTCGAATAAATGGTTCCGATATTGTTGTTGGCGATAGCCTGATCTTGAAAAAGATTTAGTTCAAGCGCTATTTCGTAGGAGCGCAAATAGTTGGCAAGCGCGCTGTCATAAACATCCATATTCTCGTAGACATTCCCCAGGTCGTTATAAAAGTAAACCAACCTGTCGGGCATGGATTTTTGTGCCAGATCTACTCCTTGTTCATAAAAATAAATTGCCGAATCGTATCGGCCAGTTTGATTATATAGGAAGCCTATCGCATAGCAAGACTTAATTTGAATAGCAGAGTGCTGATTTCTTGTGCTGTATGTGTAAGCTAAATGCGCGTAATATTTAGCCAATTCTTGCTCATTGGATCTGTAAATTTTAACCAGTTCATAATACAGACTATCCTTTTGGGCATCGCTGGCCTTATCTAACGCCTTAAGAATGGCCACATCCGATTGGTTTTGAGCCTGGCAAATGCCGGTAAATAAAATAAACGTACAGAGGCAAGAAAGCAGTCTAATTTTCACAGCAATGAAATAATTAAGACAGTAATATTGTTTCCAGTATTGAAATCGAAATCTAACCAACCTAAACTCTTAAAGTTATGAAAAAAGTAATGCTAATGTTATCTGCCGTTGTACTGATAAGCACCATGTTATTTTCTTGCACAGAAGAGAATGTGAAGCCAAGCATCGATGGCACCAGAACAGAATCGAATCCTCACGCCTGGGATTAATTCAACGGGTTATGAAAAAAACAAAAATACTTATTGCCTTGTTTGCCCTTACTTTGGTAAGCGCAGGGGTAACTACCCTAAAGAAGGCGGCTAAGAATCCTGAGCCAGTGGTAGCAAGCACGAACAGCCAACATCCGGGTTCTTCTACAGAATCAAATTCAGCTGCCTGGGAATAACC
>Ga0154020_10000667_pt1 | contig 41966 bp, 46 predicted proteins | sample Klosneuvirus_201_FD_109709 | JGI IMG/M metagenome (GOLD analysis project Ga0154020, IMG submission 109709) | Active sludge microbial communities from wastewater, Klosterneuburg, Austria - Klosneuvirus_20160825_MG | ecosystem: Engineered > WWTP > Aerobic digester > Activated sludge | place... | reverse complement strand
TTCATCAACAGCATCCTTAACCTTTTGTTTGGCTACATCCACTTTTACATTGGTATGAAACTCAACTACGATTACAGAAACGTCTTGCAGGGAGTTGCTTGAAAATTTCTTCACACCGGAAATCGACTTTAGTCGCTTTTCTATAGGTTTCGTTATGGTATTTTCAATGTTTGTTGGGGAATTGCCTCCATTAACAGTATTGATAAATATAGTTGGTACGGTGATGTCGGGAAAATTCTCCTTAGGAAGAGAATTATAAGCCATAATACCCGCAATGGTTATAAATATGGTGAGCAGATATACTGTTATTTTATTTTCTATCGCCCAGCTGGAGGGTTTAAATTCTTTGAATTTTTCTAACATAGCTTAAATTTTAGTGCTATTTGTGAATTTACTGTTGAACTGTAATGGCATCACCATCAATCACAAGGTCATATCCCTTTACAATCAATTGCTCACCTTCATTTAAACCACTTGTAATTTCTGCCAGACCGCTATATTCTTTACCAATGGTTATTACCTTCTTAACCACTATACCCTTTTCGGCCACCAAAACATAATTACCGGTGGATGACTTTTGTATAAACTTAACAGGTAGCACTACACACGGCTTGGGTGAACTATAATCATTTATCTTAAGTTTCGCCACCATGTTGGGTTGCAGTTCTTGCGTTGTGTTCAGAAGGGCTTCGATAGCAAACGTGCGATTCAGAAGATTAATGGTACGGGACGCATAATTTATTTTTGATACAATAGAATCTTTATTATCCGGAAAATAGATCAGGACTTCATCGCCGGTTTTAATTCGTGCCGAATAACTTTCCGCCACATCGGCCTTAACCTTCAGGTTTGAGAAATTCACAACCGTTATTGCATTCATACCCGGCGCCACTGTTTGACCGATTTTGATATTCACACCGTCAACAGTACCGTCAATAGGTGAAACAATCTTGCTCATTCTTAACTGCTCTTCAAGCGTAGCCAACTTTTTTTCAAGACTTTCCTTATTGCTTTTTGCTTGCAGATATTGAATCTCAGTGCCAATTTTTTGTTCCCATAGTTCCTTCTGCTTTTCATATACCTGCTTGGCAAGCTCATAGTTCGTTTGCAAATCAGAAATCTGTTGTTGAATCAGGCGCGAATCGGTCTCAGCCAATACCTGACCCTGCGTAACCTTATCTCCCACCTTTATATTAATTTTTGTAATGGTACCGGGCATTCCGGTTGATAAAAATACATTCTGATCAGCATCCACGCGCGCTTGTACCTCAATGTATGTTTTGAATATCCTGCTTTGAACCGGACTAACCGCTACCTCTGTTGCTTTTAACCCGGCCTGTGTTGTGTCGGTTTTAGCAAGCGTTTCCTCAAGCTCGGTAATTTTTGCATCTAAATCCTGACGTTGTTTTTTTAATTGTTCAAGTTCAGCCCTTGGATCGGTACCGGAACATGAAACTATTAAAATGGAGAGAAGGACAAGTGCGCTTTTCTTAAACTGATTGAAAACTGTTTTCATAGATAATTTGTTTTGGATTTTCTCTTTTCTTAGTATAATTTATTTTACCAGTGTTCCTTTGGCTTTAAGGTAATCTACCTGGGCAACAATGAGGTCGTACACTGCACTTAAAAAGTTTATTTCTGCTTCTCTGTATGCGGCCTGGGCATAGATTACATCTAGGTTAGAGCCCACACCGGTTTCAAATTTTACTTTAGATGCATCATATATGCTTTTTGCCAACTCCTTGTTTTTTCGTTGTGTTTCGAGCGCAACAAAGGCATTTTTAAATTGTATACTGGAATTTGTTACTTCAACATCTATGGAACGTTGAAGGTAATCAAGTGAATTACCTGTTTTTTGAAGGCTTAGTTTTGATTGCTGAACCCTGTAATGTTTTGAACCACCGCTAAAGATTGGAACGTTTAAAGTTGCACCGATCAAGCCAATTTTAAACCAAGGCTGGTCAATATCAAAAATATCGAATGTTGTCCTTTGCGCCTGGTTCTGAAATGAACCATAGGCTACCAAAGTTGGTAAGTACTGCCCACGCTTACTTCGCAATTCAATAGCGTTTATGTTTCGTTGCGACTGAAGCATGGCGTATTCCGGACGCGCTTCATAATTTAGTTTTTCCTGTTCAAGACTTTGTATATCAATCATAAGGTCCGGCTTGATGATATCAGTAAGCGTTATTGGACTTGACAGATCGTATCCCATTTGATATTTCAGTAAAGTTTCAGCCAAACCCACAATACGTTCAAGTTTATCCTTTTCCGCCAGTAAATTATTGTAGGTTAGCTCAATTCGGTCAACATCCAGCTTCTCGATAAAACCGGCTGCATTCAATGCTTTTGAGTCGTCTAATAGTTTTTTGATACGTTCAATATTCGCATCAATAATCTGCAGACGTTCCTTGCTGATTATTGCACTATAATAGGCCTTTGTAACTATAGCATGTGTTTCAACCTTATTGCGCTGAAGATTCTTTTCAGATAATAAGACCAGTTCTTTTGCGGCATCAAGCCCAACAAAATAATCACTGTTGAATAAAATCTGAGAAACAGAAATTCCGTAGGACGCATTGTATTTAGTACCAAACTTTACAGGCATAAAAGTGCCCGGTGCCCCTCCAAAAAATTCGGCGGGAATAAGAGAAGTTGGAATGCTCAGATAATCTTTTACATCAGCGCTGGCACTGATTTGAGGTAATCCAATGCCAACAAATTCTTTATTGCGGTATTCAGCCGATTTTACATCAAGTGCCGCATTAAGATAGTTTTGGTTGTGTGCAAGCGCATAATCAATGGCCTCCTGGAGCGTAAAGGCTGTTTTCTGCTCCTTCTCCTGGGCAAAAACACGTCCAGTAAATACCAGTGCGGTAAAAAAAAGCAGCGTTTTGAATTTCATTTTTGTGTTTTTCATAAAACTGAGTATTGCGTTATTCTTTTTCGTTAGCTTTTTTATATTGGTCCAGGAGTTTATGCCCCTTTTGCGTTGAAATGCCATAAACAAAAAGTTCAAGTAAATTTTGACTGGACTGAACCAAACTAATTTTCTCAAAGGTGAAGTAGTTCCCAAACATCAGCATCTCAATCTGCGCCAGGCGATATTTGGCTGCAAAGTCCACATCTATGTCTTCACGGTACAAACCCATAGTCATCCCTTTATTAATGTTGTCCACGATGTTTTTAAATGCGCAGGTTTCTTTAAAGCGTTGAAATTCATTATAAGCCTCGGGATAGTGCTTTTGAAGATCAATAAAAAACAAAGGGTTGATGTGCTGCATCATTTCCCTCATTTTATCCGAAATCAGCATGATTTCATGTATGGGGTCCTTAGCAATTCTTCCCAATTCATTAAAATCCTTCTCATGTTGTTTCACTTCACATGCACACAATTGGTTCACCAAATCGTCTTTCTCCTTAAAGTACTGGTAAATAGTCTTTTTCGACATGCCCAATTCTTTCGCAATGTCATCCATGGTTACATGCTTAATGCCAAACCTGAAAAACATGTGTAAAGAGGTGTGTAGTATCTTTTCGTTCGCTTCCATATTTACGGCGCAAAACTATGGAAACTATAAACGGATAACAAGTTTCCATGCCAAAAAAATATTTTGCATCTTTACCGTATGGTGCAGGCAAAGCAGGGAAAATTGAAAACTATAGGTGTTCTTTTAAGGCGAAAATACCGACTTATCTTGCTGAATGACACATCATTGGATGAAAAATTTTCGCTTCGACTATCCCCCTTGAACATCCTAATGGGAATTTTATCCTTAACAATAATTATGACCAGCATAGTGATTAGCCTTATTGCGTTCACGGGTTTACGCGAGTACATTCCCGGATATGGAACTACTGAGGAGAGACGCCAGATGTTGAAACTCAGCTATAAGGCCGATTCACTTGAAAAAAAGGTGCAGGCAAGGGATGCCTATTTGCAAGGTCTTTTAACGGTTCTGACCGAAACCGGCGGCGAAACAAGCAAACGACCAGCGCGTGACAGTAGTGGTAAATATATTAAATTAAACACCGAGCCTTCAAAAGCTGACATTGCGTTCCGGCAGGAATTTGAATTAAAAAAACAGGATAAGAATCTCACGAAAACACAAACATACAATGGTCAGCTTCAGGATCTGCTTTTCTTCTCTCCGGTAAAAGGAATTATTACTCGCTCCTTCGACCCCACACATTTGCACTTTGGCACCGATATCTCAACTAAAGAAGATGAGTTTATAAAAGCCACGCTTGATGGAACTATTATTTACAGAGGATTTACAGCCGAAGACGGCAATATTATTCAAATTCAACACAGTAACAATGTGGTGAGCCTTTACAAACACTGCTCGATGGTATTAAAGAACGCCGGAGAAAAAGTTAAATCGGGAGAAGCCATTGCCGTTGTTGGAAATACCGGCGAAAACAGCAAGGGTGCCCACTTGCATTTTGAACTTTGGTTTAATGGTATTGCAGTTAATGCTCAGGACTTTGTGGCCTTTTAAAATATCCTTCCGCAAGCAGAAAGGTGTTGAAGAATGCGAAAAATGTAACTCCTGCCTGTGTTTCTACTGTGTCTTCTGCTAAAAACGAAATAAAATACACCAGCATAAATCCAAAATACACTTTAGATAGCCTGCGCTTAAGTTTGAACGGCGGGTATAGCAAACCGTAAATAAAAATGCTTAAACCAACCAAACCAAGCGCCACTGTAATGGTTAGAAATTGATTGTGAGGGCGTTTGCGCCATTCCTCGTGCAAAGGAGAAGCTGAGTTCCGATAACTCTTTTCCATTTCCAATTGAACATCACCTGTACCAACTCCAAACCAGAGATTATGTTTAATGCAATAAAGCGCAGCCCTCCAAAAATAATAACGCATTGTAACAGAGTTGCCGTTGATGTTCCTGTCTGATTTAAAATCGTCGTATTCATTTACAAGCTCATACACCCTTTGGTGCATGAATGACCAATTATTATAAAGGTGGTTGGGTACGTTGTGTTTTATATTGTTTATGTCTTCCTCACTAAGCGCAATCACACCAACTGAGTCTTTATTGTATCCTAATCCGGCCATATAGCGGATCAACGACTCGTAGCGTTTCATGTTATACTGTGTTCTGTGAGAAAATGAATCTTCAGGGCACCGTAATTTCCAGGCACGCTGAAGTTCATCTATCTGAATGTTAATATGGATATAATGCCCATTCTCTCTATGCCCCGCAGTGTCAAAATGCATGTATGCGTTTCCTGAAACCGAGTGTTTTAAGATCTCATTATTCGGAACATGACGCGGAACCAGTTGTTGTTTATATACTCCTTCCACAAAGTTTGATGCTAAATAAACGGATACAATGGCAAGTCCCAGAATGCCCACTTTGTAGATCATTTTAAGTTTACTAATGCCATATATACAGGATATAATAAACAGAAGCGACAAAATAACAACCCCTGTGGCCAAACCAAGTAAAAAAAGTACTGTAGCAAAGTAGGCTGCTAGTGCCACATAAATCCAGCTAATTTTCCATCTGCTTTCTGCAAAGAAAAATCGTGCACAAATCAGAATACCAAGGTTGAGGTATAAGCCCAAACGTATATGACTCATGAAGCGAGAGGTATTTCGCCCTATTTCATTTTCATGCAGACCAAAACTATACAATAAACACCAGGCCGTATTTACAATACAACCTACAAGGAAAGCCTGTAAAGTGAGCACAATTTCCTTTTTACTTAAAGGGTTTGAACTAAAAAAAACCAGAGGAAGAATCAGGAGGGGTAATTTGATCTGAAGGTCTTTCAAACCGGAAGCCAGATCATGTGTGTACGCTAAACCGACTACATGGATGAGAAATACCAACTCCAGGGCCCAAAAAATCCTGTTGTAACGCAAACGTCGCCATTTTTCTGTAAACCCCCCCTCGAGCAACCAATTGATGAGTAAAATAAACTGGGGTACAGAGGTGGGCACAGCGCCCAGCATTATACCTAAACCCAGAGAAACTGCACCGAAAAGAAAAAAGAAACGGTGTGCCCCGGCTGGAAAAAACATGGGTGAATAGTTTAGTTAATAAAGAACAATTTGAATGCAGAATACTCTCTGAAAATAACAGGTCATCTAAAACAACATGGATTAGTTTCCAAAATCAGATAAAAACTTAATACGCATAATGCGAATCTCCTCTTCCTCATAATCATTTTCACCCAATTCCTTTAACGCTGCACTCACACTATCGGTAGCGCTTTCTCTGAAGTACTCAATTATTTCCTCCTGCTTTTCTTCGTCAATTTCATTTTGAATGAAATAATCGATGTTAACTCTTGTCCCGGATTCAACAATGGTTTCAATTTCAGTTAACAAATCCTGCATGCTCAGGCTTTTGCTTCTGGCCATATCCCGAAGGTTGATTTTGCGATCGATGTTTTGAATGATATATACTTTTAAGCCGGATTTGTTAACTACCGATTTGATGACCATATCCACCGGCCGCTCAATCTCATTCTCCTCAACGTACTTTTTAATAAGTTCTACAAATGGCTTACCGTATTTAGCCGCTTTGCCTGCGCCAACTCCACCAATCTTTGTCAATTCATCAATTTTTACAGGATACTGAATGGCCATCTCCTGCAGCGAGGGCTCCTGAAAGATAACATATGGCGGCAGGTTTTTTGCCTTGGCTGTTTTTTTCACCAACTCCTTAAGCATACCATACAACACCTCGTCTGTTGCTTCACTACCACCCTTTCCACCATAGGCCATGTCGTCATCTGCACTGTCCTTATCGAGGTTACTGTAATCGGTGTCTCTGGTGAATTTTATACTGTGTGGTTTTTTAAGAAACGCTTTGCCCTTGTCAGTTACTTTAATTAGACCATAATTTTCAATGTCCTTGGACAAATACCCATTCACCACAGCTTGACGCAAAACAGATTGCCAGTGACGGTCGTCCTTGTCATCTTCCAGACCCTTGGCCCAGGAGTCTGTTTTGTTGTGTTTGTATGATTTTGCGGTTGCAGTAAGTGTACCCATCAAAACATTAAGTACATCCTTAATCTTGTGTTTTTCTTTTATTTCAAGCACACATTCCAATGCGAGTTCAAGGTCTTCCTTGGCTTCAAATCTTTGTTTTGGGTGACGGCAGTTATCGCACATGCCATTGCATCGTGCCTCTTCAAATTCTTCACCAAAATAATGCAATAAAAATTTTCGTCTGCAACTGCTGGTTTCTGCAAAGGAGGCCGTTTCAGCGAGCATCTGTTTTCCGATTTCCTGTTCAGCAACAGGTTTATCCTTCATAAACTTCTCAAGTTTAAGAATGTCGTCGTAGCTGTAAAATGTTAAACAATTGCCCTCTCCACCATCTCTTCCAGCACGCCCTGTTTCCTGATAATACCCTTCAAGTGATTTTGGGATGTCGTGATGGACCACAAACCTCACGTCAGGCTTGTCAATTCCCATACCAAAGGCGATGGTAGCTACAATTACCTGAAGTTCCTCCATCAAAAACATATCCTGAGTTTTGGCCCTCTCTTTAGCATCCAGTCCTGCGTGATATGGCGCTGCTTTTACGCCGTTCACTTTAAGGGCTTCAGCCAACTCTTCCACCTTTTTGCGACTTAGGCAATACACGATACCACTTTTGTTAGGGTTTTGTTTGATAAACTTTACAATCTCCTTAAACACATTTTGTTTTGGACGGATCTCGTAATACAGATTATCGCGATTGAATGAGGACTTAAATACCTGGGCATCCATCATACCAAGATTTTTTTGAATGTCCTGCTGAACTTTAGGTGTAGCTGTTGCGGTAAGCGCAATTACCGGAACGCCGCCAACAGCGTCGATTATTGGCCTGAGTCGACGGTATTCGGGGCGGAAGTCGTGCCCCCATTCGGAAATACAATGCGCTTCATCGATGGCGAAAAAAGAAATTTTGAACTCCTTAAAAAAGAGAATGTTCTCTTCTTTGGTTAAGGTTTCGGGTGCGATGTATAATAATTTTGTTTTACCGGATAGTACATCCTTTTTTACCTGAGCAATGTCGCTTTTGTTGAGCGAAGAATTCAGAAAGTGTGCAATTCCATTTTCGTTGCTAAAACCTCTAATGGCATCCACTTGATTTTTCATCAGAGCAATAAGCGGTGAAACTACAATGGCAGTTCCTTCGCTCATAATGGCAGGCAGTTGATAACACAAACTTTTGCCTCCACCAGTTGGCATAATAACAAAGGTGTCTTCCCCCTTAAGCAGGTTTTTAATGATCTTTTCCTGACTCCCCTTGAAGCCATCAAAACCAAAGAAGTTTTTTAATGCGCTTAACAATTCTGCTTTATCTACCTCTGCAATCATACTTTTGACTGATTAAATGATGGATTTGGATGAGTGAATGGTTTTTCACAGCAAAATCCTAATCCCTTTTAAAGATATAAAATAAATCAGGAAATGGACAAGTATTTCTCAAAATTTAGTTTTTATTACCTCCTCAAGATGGTCTTCCTCCCGCTGAATTCAAACCTATAGGTTTGTATTAAGCCGGCTGTAATGGCGTAGTAAAATTACAATGAAGAGCAGAGAAAAGGCCTGTCCTGAATAAAACAACAGCCCCGTTTGATCCAGAATCAAATCCAGTATCATTTTCAAAAAATAACTGTAAATAAAGAGTTCGGCGCCCCACCGTTTCATGTACCAGATACCAACGTACGCCATAAAATTCGCAGCTACAAGCAGTCCTGAAATGGCCGGCATCAACAAACCCAACTTTTTAACTGCGGGTGAAAACACCTGGGGAAAAGAGATCACAATGGAGATATACCCCAAGATACAAAAAACAGTTATTACACCCGGCCTCTTCATCAGTTGCTTCGAATTGCCTCAACCGGATCGAGCTGTGAAGCGGTGTAGGCCGGAACAAAGCCACTTATAACACCGATGAGAACTGAAATACTCAAACCTAAAATAATGTTGGCACCACTGAGTACAATTTCCATCTCCATAGCCTGTCTGGCCAGTAAAGTCATCACATACGTCAGTAGTAATCCAAAGCCTCCTCCGATGAGACTTAGCATTATACTTTCACACAAAAACTGAAACAGAATAAAGATATTTCGGGCGCCTAAACTTTTTTGAATGCCAATAATGTTTATACGTTCTCTTACAGAAACAAACATGATGTTGGCAATGCCAAATCCACCAACAAGAATTGAAAAACCACCAATAATCCACCCTGCTATGCCTATAACTGAAAACAGGGCATCAAAACCCTGGCTGAGTAAGGAGATTTCATTGAGTGCAAAGTTTGGTTCTGCCAGAGGCTTTAATTTACGGATACTTCTTAGTATGCCGGTAAGCTCATCAATCATTTCTGCATTGGAAATGTGCGGTTTCGCTTTGGCATAGATAATGGGGTCAGCATTCATTGACCGTGGATCAAGAATATAACGCGCAAAATTAAAAGGGATGTTCACCTGGTAATCAAAACTCACTCCCAACATGCTTTCTCCTTCCTTTTTTATGACTCCAATCACCATGGCTTTTTGACCTGCAATTTTTAGCTCCTTGCCGATAGGGTCATCATTTGGAAATAATCCATTTGCTATTTCCGTACCAATGATGGCAACGTGGTAGCCGGCATCGGTTTCATTTCTTGTAAAATAACGTCCGGCACTCAGGTCAAAAGATTTGATTTTATAAAAATCGTACGACACACCGGCCACAACAGCGTTTTCGATGGCATTGGATTTATACTTGAGTGTACGCCGACCACCAAGGCGGTAAGCCAATGCTTCTGTGCTTTTGCTGCGTTTCGCAATTTCATCAAGCTCATGGTACTGTGGCGTTGGCCTGTTGATGTACTTCCACCATGGGTAATCAGCGCCAAAGGACCAGGGCCACTTTTGAATATACACCACATTGTTACCCAAAGACTTCAGGCTGCCACGGATATTTCCTTCCAAACTGTCCACGATCGTAAACACAAGGATGATGGCAAAAATACCAATGGTGATGCCCAACAGACTAAGTGTTGAACGCAGTTTGTTCGACACCAGCGATTGCCATGCGAACAATACACTTTCTTTGAAGAGCAACCAAAGCATGGCTTAAAGTTACCAATTGTTAGTTGCGTTTCAATCTATTTGGGATAGACGGTGAATGCCCGTGATTTATTTTTTTCCGGGCTGCTGAGCGGGCGCCTTGCCATCTTCCATGAACCGCCTTCTTTGGCGTTTTCGGAGAAGGTAAAGCACCGATGAGAGAATAAAAAACCCGAAGAAAAACAGAGCGCTGTCATTGTCCTTCATAATAAGGAATAAAACCACACAAACTGCACCAAGCAGCGCAGCCACCAACCATAGTCGTTCAAGAAAAGTAAATATTTTAAGTTGCGTTTCCCTATTCATCATTTTTTAATTGGATTTGACCTGTAACCTGTTTCAACTCGTACTTGGAAAAGTCCTGGTTGCTTTCCATACCTTTTCCCATTATGATTTCTGTGGCTGTGGTTATCCTCACAAAGGCATCTGTATAAATGCGTTTAGTGATTTCATCCCAAACCAAACGCTCTGTTTCGAGTTTGGTTCCCTCAGCATTAATTACCTCCACCGCATACTTCACCTCCATACGTTTACTGTTTTCATACCGCACACCGTAATTGGCCTTTAAGGTTGCGCTTACTTTTTCAGCCTCATCAAAGAAGGTAACAAATACGCCTTTTGGGAGTATCGTAAATGGTTCGCTTACATTGTCGGTGAACACCAGCATACGGTTGGCCGACACCATAATCTTTAATTTGGCGCTATCGGTGTAAAGCATGGTAACGGTATCGCCTACCTGGTTTGGACTGAGTTTTGTTTTTGGCAAAGCCATCACATCACGCAGGTCATTCGTACAGGATGAGACTGTTGCAAACACTAGTACGGCAAGTATGCATCGGTGTAAAACCAAAGGTTAATCGTAGCGGTATTTTTGGAACCACTTGTCGGAAAATGTAAAACCAATGTTCAGTCTCCAGAAACTTTCCATAATTAATCCATTTTCGGTGGTGCCCATTTTCCCGTATGTGGCGCCAAGGTGAACCATAGAAGAAAGTCGCCCAACACCCACCGGCAAACCAAGACCAGCTGAAAAGCTGTAGCTTTTTATTGGTGTGTTGTTAACCTGAACATAGCCTGTTTGGTAATTGGCTCCAATACGGTAATTTACCCTTCTGAAAAAGGAACCTGAACCTACGGCATACTTTTCAGGAACAAAATAGGCTCCAATGGCAAAGCGTTGATTTTGTTTGAGGTTGGAAATATTATCCAGGTAATGGAAGTTTTGCCATTTGGTAATAGCGTAGTCAGCCACAATGTTCAATTTTTCTCCCTTTTTAAAGCCAATACCAAAGCCCTGTTCAAACGGCAAAGTAACTGAGGCGGGTTCATCCTCCTTGTAATACACCGTATCCACAATATATTCCGCGCCATTTGACACACGGTAATTGTAAGCCATTGCGCTGTATACAGTATTTAAGGAATTATTCAGATTGAACGTATAGCCAAATGTAAATTTCACTTTGTCGTTTAAGGCTCTCCTTTTTCCCGAAGCCGATTTTACACTATCAACTGTATATGCAGTTTGCAAACCAAAATTGGCCGTTACATCACTTACAGAAAATATCCGGTCGCGGTAGGTGTTGTAGTAAAGTGTATTATCGGGGTATTCAACACGCGCATTATTTGTGATGTTGCCTTTTATTAAATTGCCATTGGCACCAAGTGCAAAATCACTTAGCAATTTTGCGAATGATTCCCTCAGCAAATAATTAAAATGGCGACTTGATTTTAAGGAATCGGGGGTACTGGAGGTTTTGCGGCGAAATTTAACCAGACGCTGATTAAATGGCATAAGTCCATACCCTAGAAAGATTTTATTTAAACCACCAGAACCCTGGTAGTAATAGTTAACTTCTCCTATGCCGGTTTCATCGATTGCATTAGAAGTATTGGAACCAACATAAGTATAGGGCATAATGCCAAAACAGCCGCCGCCTTTTCGACCAACAGGAAACCCTAAGGTACCATAGGCAAAATTGGCCGTTTTTTCAAAGCTTGAAGCTGTTTGGCCTTTGAATTCTGAAAAGGTCATGTTAATGCCTAATTCAAGAGTTGCTAATCGTATCAAAGCATAAGAAGATGGATTTCCAACATTGATAAAATTTGGCATGGTGGAATCCTGTTTAAGGGCAACAAAAGCTCCACCCATGGCCGCATTATGTGCAAAAGTAGATTGAGCCAGCTCCCCAACTGCGTATCGTGAATAAGGATTGTATGTGTTCTGAGCAGTTTGCTTTAACACCAAACACATTAATAGGGAAACAAGTTGTGTTAATTTAGTCTTCAAGGTTGTATAAGAGTACAGTGTTTAAGCCCAAAAGCAGGTTATTTTGGTTGGCAAAGAAAGGGTTTTTAAGCTGTCCGGACAAATATTGGGCATCTCCCCCGGTAAGTACCACTTTCAGGTCGGGATAAATGAATTTATAGCGGCTGATTACCTCGTCAATTTCACATGCCGCGCCAATTTGGGCCCCACTTAGCATTGAAGTTTTTGTGTCATTCCCAAGCAATAAATCAAACTTTTCTTCAGGCTCATACAACGGTAAAGCAGCGGTAAAATTGTGCATGGCCTTCAGGCGCATAGACATCCCGGGGCTAATGCCGCCTCCCTGAAATTCGTTTTTATAGTTCACAAAATTATATTTAATGCAGGTTCCGGCATCTATGGTGAGTACATTTTGGTTGGGAAAACTCGAAAAAGACCCTATAGCTGCCAAAATACGATCTGAGCCAAGTGTTTGAGGAGTTTTATAACTATTTATTATGGGAATGGGGGTTTGGTCACTAAATACCAACAAGTTGCTCTTAGATTTGAGCGTTTCGATAAACCCACTGTGTTCCTTTGTAACAGTTGAGATCAAACAATGCTGAAAATTTTCCTCAATAAGGCCTGATTTACCTAATTCAAGGGCATTTGCAAACACAAAATCCTTCAAGAGCCTGGTGTGTTCGTAAAAAGCTGCTTTTATTCGGGTGTTCCCAAAATCGATTACCAGATTCATCCCGATAAAGTTAGGAGAATAAAAGCGCTTGTAGGGACACAGATTAATTTTTATCAAAATTTTGCAGGACTGATAAAAGTTGTATTTTTGCAGCCTTGTTTGTGGAATTGTGCAGCTATGCTAACCCACATGCAGGCCCAAATGTCCACTAGACATTTGTCCGGTGCCTTAGCTCAGTCGGTAGAGCAAAGGACTGAAAATCCTTGTGTCCCTGGTTCGATTCCTGGAGGCACCACCAACAAAACATCAAAAAACCCCTGTTAGCAAGGCTTTCAGGGGTTTCTGATTTTACTGGGGGGACTAATCGAATTTCTACTTCAGGTTAGTAAAACAATTGAGTTAAAAAAAAGGGGGGAGCCAACAGCTCATTGAAAGTTTCCCTATTAGTACCTGGGGTGGAATTATTTCGGCTACGCCTCCACGATTTTATTTTGGTCAAAATGAAAAAGCCAAGTCCCTTCGGGCCTTGTTTTTTTTGTTTCTCTGGCCTGCCTCAAGCAAGCTTGGGCTTCTGAATAAGGATTTCCTAACGGATTATTCCGGCTACGCCTCCATGATCCCATACTGGTCAAAGTCAAAATGAAAAAGCCAAGTCCCTTCGGGCCTTGTTTTTTTTGTTTCTCTGGCCTGCCTCAAGCAAGCTTGGGCAGTCCTTCGAAACAAAAAAAGCCCCGCTACGCGGAGCCTTTTACATTTATTGGTACCTGGAATGGGATTCGAACCCACACGCCTCGCAGCACACGATTCTGAGTCGTGCTTGTCTACCAATTTCAACATCCAGGTAGATTGACGTTTAAAACGCAAATATAATTACTTTGAATATCTTTTCATATATTCAAAACTCCATGCTACTTGATCTCCAGGAACTCGGTGAACTGATACTGCTTATTAAAAAACAGTTTGGCATCGACCTGAGCGACTATACCAAATCTTCTCTTCAAAGGCGCTTTCATCATCTGTCAGTGCTGAATGGACTGTCATCAAAACCCCAACTTTTTGAATTCATCAAAAACCAAACATCAAAAAACAGTCTCGTTGAAAAAATCACAGTGAATACTACTGAAATGTTCAGAGACCAAACTTTCTGGACTTTGCTCAGAGAAGATGTGCTGAAACCCCTTGGTGAAAAGGAGAGTGTTTCCATCTGGCACCTGGCCTGCTCGAGCGGAGAGGAAATTGTAAGCATGAACATACTATTACAAGAAACAGGACTCTACTCAAAAACCCGGGTACTTGCCAGTGACATTAACCCATCCATTTTGCACAAAGCAGAGAAAGCCTCTTTTCCGGATCGGAAATTACAACTCTATAAAACCAACTATTCCAAAATACAAGGCACAAGGGACTTTGAATCTTATTTTGAAATTGAGGAGCACAAACAATTCACATTTAAGCGCGACTTTTTAAAACGAACGCATTTTTCTGTTTTCGATCTGGTGCTTGACCATTCTGAAAACAAGTTCGACCTTATCCTTTGCAGGAACGTAATGATCTATTTTAATGGCGATCTTCAGGAACGTGTATTGCATAAACTTTGTGATTGCCTTACCCCAGGCGGATTCCTGGCACTTGGGCATAACGAGAGTCTACTTAAATCAAAAGCATCAAACCGTCTTGTACCACACCAACCCTCTGAAAACATATACAGAGTGTACTAACAACACGCGATTATCTTTAGCAAGAATTAGGAATTGTATTGGAAGAAGAGTTATAATTTTATAAAGTTACAAAGTGTAACAATTGTGACCGCCACATGGACTTGAAAAGGCGAATTTTGTACCTTAACATTTAATAAAATGGAAATTATTGGTTACATCGCATCAATTCTAATCGGCATTTCACTTGGTTTGATTGGAAGTGGTGGCAGCATACTCACTGTTCCTGTACTGGTGTACTTGTTCTCCATTGATGCTGTTTCAGCAACAGCCTACTCACTTTTTATTGTTGGCTTTACAGCCGCCATTGGCTCAGTGGCCTATTTTCGTAAGGGTTTGGTGAATGTAAAGACGGCTTTGGTCTTTGGGATTCCATCTATTGCAGCAGTATTTTTAACAAGAGCCTTCATCGTTCCCGCCATACCCAAAGAAGTAGTTACAATCGGAGATTTTGTTGTGAGTAAAGCCTTATTGTTAATGGTGCTGTTTGCTGTTCTAATGATTGCTGCCTCATACAGCATGATCAAAAAGGACAAAAAGAAGAGTACTGAACCTTTAGGACCGCAGAAATTTAATTACCCGATGATTCTTCTAGAGGGTGCTGTGGTTGGATTAGTTACCGGACTCGTTGGAGCCGGCGGTGGTTTTCTTATTATTCCTGCATTGGTGCTATTGTCTAAATTGCCCATGAAAGAGGCCGTGGGCACCTCACTGGTTATTATAGCATCCAAGTCGCTTATTGGTTTTTTTGGTGAGAGCAGCGAAACAGTAATAGACTGGCGTTTGTTGGCTATTGTAACCGGGTTTGCTTCAGCAGGCATCTTTATCGGTATGCTCTTGTCAAAACGTATAGACGGCGCTAAACTAAAACCTGCATTTGGCTGGTTTGTTTTAGTGATGGGCATATATATCATTGCTAAGGAAACACTATTTAAATGAGAAGTGTAACTTTGATTACACCCGCTATTTGAGTCCCTGGGGATGTAATAAATGTTACCATCTTTTACTTATGAACTATCTAATTTTGGATTACAAATAAATACAGAAACCAACCATATGAAAATAGAACAAATTTATACTGGATGTTTGGCACAAGGTGCCTACTACATTACCTCAAACGGAGAAGCCGCCATAATTGATCCGCTTCGTGAAGTACAACCATACATTGAGCGTGCTCAAAAGGATGGCGTGAAAATCAAATATATTTTTGAGACTCACTTTCATGCTGATTTTGTGTCGGGACACCTCGACCTCAGTAAAAAAACAGGTGCACCAATTGTCTACGGACCAACTGCTAAACCAGAGTTTACTGCAACTATTGCGAAAGATGGAGAGACCTTTAAAATAGGAAACATTACAATCACCGTTTTGCACACGCCGGGTCACACCATGGAAAGCTCGTGTTACTTATTAAAAGATGAGAATGGTAAAGACCATGCTTTGTTTAGTGGCGATACTTTGTTTTTAGGAGACGTGGGTCGACCTGACCTTGCGCAGAAAGCAGCATCGATGACACAGGAAGAGTTGGCCGGAATGCTTTACGATTCCTTGTACACTAAAATTCTACCCTTGGCAGATGACATTACTGTATACCCTGCACACGGCGCCGGATCTGCCTGTGGTAAAAACATGATGAAAGAAACCGTTGATACTTTGGGTAATCAGAAAAAAATGAACTACGCCCTAAATCAACCCAACAAAGCAAGTTTTGTTGCCGCCGTAACCGATGGCTTGCTCCCTCCTCCAGCGTATTTCCCGCATAATGTAGCCATGAACAAAAAAGGTTACGAGAGTTTTGAACAAGTGTTGAATAAGGGCATGCGCGCATTAGAAGTTAAGGAATTTGAAATGCTGGCAGAAAGTACAGATGCCTTGGTTTTGGATACTCGTCCGGCCGCTGAATTTGCCAAAGGATTTGTTCCCGGCTCAATAAATATTGGCATCAATGGCGATTTTGCGCCTTGGGTAGGTGCCATGATTCGTGACGTAAAACAAAGCATACTTTTAATAGCTGAAACCGGAAAAGAAGAGGAAGCCGTAACCCGCTTGAGCCGTGTGGGCTTCGACAATGTACTTGGTCACCTCAAAGGCGGTTATCCGAACTGGGTGAACAGCGGAAAAGAAAGTGACAGTGTTAACCGGATCAGCGCTGAACAATTCTCAAAAGAAGTGGATGTAAAGAACGATTTTGTTGTAGACGTTAGAAAAGAAAGCGAATACCTTGCCGAACACGTTGAAGAGGCTTATAACAAACCCCTTGACGTAATCAACAATTGGTTCGCTGAGCTACCCTCTGACAAAACATTTTACATGCATTGTGCAGGTGGATACCGCAGTATGATTGCCGCAAGTATTCTCAAAGCCAGGGGAATTCACAATTTTAAAGAAGTGGATGGAGGGTTTAAATCCATCTCCGCGACTGATGTGCCAAAAACCAATTTCGTTTGTCAAAGCAAACTTCAGAAATCATAAACGTGCAAAAAACAGGCTTAAAACTTGTCTTCGCGCTGGCCATTGTACTAATCACATGGGCCTGCAACTCACAGACACAGAAACCAACAACACATACAACAACAAATACAACACAAGAAATGAAAACAAACAAAGAGATTATAGTAGATGTTCGCACCCCTGAAGAGTGGCAATACGACGGACATGCAGAATGCACAGTTAACTATCCACTCGACCAGTTACAAGACAAGATCAACGAATTAAAGAGCTACGATCATGTTGTTTTGGTGTGCAGAAGCGGTGGACGGGCCGGTAGCGCAAAACGTATGCTGGAAGCCGCGGGCATCAAAAATGTTGAGAATCTTGGAGCCTGGCAAAACGTGTCCTGCACTAATTAAATCTTAAAATCTATCTGCTTTACCAGCAAAGTATCTGGTTTCTGCCTGATGCAACTCTTTTAAAGGATGAGCGCTTAAATAAATGCAAGCGCTCATTTTTTTTAGCTCTTAAACAAAAAAATAAGCATGAACATCACTTCATTATATTGTTTTAATTATTTTCTATTGTTACAAAAGTGACACTTAAAACATGACTTTGGTCATAAATTTGCAATAAACTACTCCCTATGAATTGGATTTTTGAACCCTGGCCCTGGTATGTTGCCGGCCCTTTGATTGGACTTATCGTGCCAGTCCTCTTATTAATCGGAAACAAATCCTTCGGGGTTAGCTCTTCCTTAAGGCACATTTGCGCAGCATGTATTCCGGCAAACATCCCCTTTTTTAAGTACGATTGGAAAAAGGAAACCTGGAATATGTTTTTTGTTGCAGGCATTTTGCTTGGAGGTATTATCACCAGTACCTTTTTTCCCAATGCAGGACCTGTGCAGGTTCATCCTGAGTTGGCCGCTGAGCTGAACAGTTATGGTATCAGTAATTTTTCAGGACTTATTCCGGCTGATCTTTTCAACTGGAGCACATTATTCACGCTTAAAGGACTCATCATGATTGTACTCGGCGGATTTTTAGTTGGATTCGGTACCCGCTACGCCGGCGGCTGCACAAGTGGTCATGCCATTATGGGATTATCTACATTACAATGGCCTTCCCTGGTTGCCACCTGCTGTTTTATGGCCGGCGGTATTCTTTTTGCCAATTATGTATTACCCTTCATCCTAAGTTTATAATCCCATGAAAATAGAAGACATTACAAAAGAAACCGAAGAATTTAAGATACGGGCCACCGACACCATGTGTGTCAATGAATCTGAGCTGAACCATCCCTGGTGGTACAATTTAAAATACGCCGCAGTAGGAATTTTATTCGGTGTTATATTTATTAAAGCAGAGATCATTTCATGGTTTCGCATCCAGGAAATGTTCCGTTTTCAGTCCTTTCACATGTTTGGAATTATAGGATCAGCTGTTGTGGTTGGTATAATCAGCGTATTTCTAATCCGAAAATTCAATATAAAAACCATATACGGTGAGGAAGTGGAGATCCATCCAAAAAAATTCAATAAAGGGAATATTTATGGTGGATTGATGTTTGGCATTGGCTGGGCTATAACGGGTGCTTGCCCAGGACCCTTGTTCGCTCAAATCGGCTCTGGTTCTACCGTTGTCATAATTACCCTGCTGAGTGCTATTGCCGGTACCTGGACTTATGGAAAGATCAGAGAAAAATTACCGCATTAATTTGCGATGAAAGAACAGGAAGAAATAGAAAAAACCGCAACTGTAATGCTCAAGCTTAGCAATACCATTGCTATTTCCGTGGTTTTGCTTCTGATTACATTCATTGTTTTGATCTTTGATATACACTTGCCTGAAAATAAAGCTGAGCAGGTAAAAGTACCGGTAGCCGATAGTAATGGTTTGTTTACTGAAACAGCAAGGGAAGAATTCAGGCAAAAACAAATAAGGGCTATGTTCTGGCAAGCCCCGGATAATTCAGAACTTGAAAATGAATCTAACAAACAGCAAATCCTTTACGGTAAAGATCTTGTTGTAAATACCGCCTTTTATTTTGGCGATAAAGGAAGTGTCAATGCTGGCGCAACAAATGGCATGAACTGCCAGAACTGCCACCTCGATGCAGGCACTAAAGTATTTGGTAATAATTATGGTTCAGTGGCTTCCACCTACCCAAAATACCGGGCCCGTTCAGGTACCATTGAACCTCTATTCAAACGCGTGAATGATTGTTTTGAAAGAAGTTTGAACGGAAAAACACTTGATAGCAATTCAAAAGAAATGCTGGCCATAATCGCCTACATCAACTGGCTGGGTAAAAACATCGAAAAAAACAAAAAAGCTGCCGGTTCCGGGTTTAAAGACCTGGCCTACCTTGAACGTGCCGCGAGTGCGGAAAAAGGCAGTGTAGTGTATATTGAAAAATGCCAAAGTTGTCATCAAAAGAACGGCATGGGATTAATGAATGGGGACAAAACAGCTTACACCTATCCACCTCTTTGGGGACCAAAAAGCTATAATGAAGGGGCAGGCTTATACCGCCTTTCGAATTTCGCCAGATATGTGAAATACAATATGCCCCTCGGCGCCTCCCACAATGCCCCACAATTAAGCGATGAAGAAGCCTGGGATGTAGCGGCATTTGTAAACACACAAAACCGACCAAAAATTGACATTACAAAAGACTGGCCAAACCTTGCTGAAAAACCATTTGATCATCCCTTTGGACCCTTTGCAGACGGTTTTGATGAAAATCAGCATAAATATGGGCCTTATAAAGCCATCTTAGACGTGAAAAAAACAACACATAAAAAAGGCCCATCAACTTAATATAAAATCCAATGAAAAATTTGTTTCCACTACTCGTATTTGTTCTTGGCTTCAACTCAGGCAATTTTGCACAAAACCAGGCCATCAAATCACCTGAACATAAAATTATTTTCCAATTAACGAGTGGTGATACAACAGCTCATAAACAACTCATGAAGCAGTTTACTAACATTTTAAGTGTATCCCCCGGCACACAAATAGAACTGGTGTGTCATGGTGCCGGTATGGAAATGCTCATTTCAGGTAAAACCATTGTGGAGGACAAAATTAATGGGCTGGCAAAACAGGGCGTCATTTTTTACGCCTGTGAATTTTCCATCAAAGAGCGCAAAATTGACCGTAATACCATTCTAAAGGTTGCCGGATATGTTCCAGCAGGTATTATTGAAATTGTCTCCAAACAAGAACAAGGCTGGAGTTATATAAAGGCGGGAAATTAACCGCCGAGAATAAAATATAAATTCTAACGTGAAAAATCTATTATTCGGAATCTACTTCCTGCTTAGCACTATTGCATTCGCACAGGACAATCCTCCTTCACTACATGGCGTTGATGTTCATCACATTGCATTAGAACCAAATGACGACAGTCTTAGCCTTCAGAATTCAGTACTGCATTCGCATTGGCAAGCCCACATGCGTACTTTTTACATGAGTACTATAAACGAAGGCGAACTAAAAGATGATTATGCCTTGGGTGCCGGAGCCGGAATTGGCGTATTGACAAAACCACTCTATGGCTTTCAGGTTGGCTTAAGTGGTTTTTTTATTTACAACCTCGTTTCTTCGAACATCGATCAACCTGATAAACTTACCGGAGGTACCAATCGCTATGAAATAGGATTATTTGACATTCAAAATCCGGAGAACAAAAATGATCTGGACCGCTTAGAGGAATTGTACGTGAAATATTCCCTGTCCAAAAGTGCCATAACATTTGGAAAGATAAATATAAGCACACCTTTTTTAAATCCGCAGGATGGCAGAATGCGGCCGACCCTTGAAGAAGGAGTTTGGCTGAACATAAATGAATCCAAAAAAATTGGTTTTAACGGGGGCTGGATCTGGGAAATTTCTCCCCGCTCAACAATAAAGTGGTTTCAGATCGCCAATTCCATAGGCATTAATCCATCAGGACTAAACACCAGTGGTAAAAAATCAAATTACTACAATAATCTTCAAAGTGCGGGCATGGCCATAGCGAATGTTTATTTCAGACCGAATGAGCATGTTAAAATAAACCTTTGGAATGGCTTACTTGATAACATCATGAACTCAGCACTTATTGAGCTAAACACAAACCAAAAGATAAACAGGCTTGGCACACTTTACCAAGGGCTTATGTTTATGCATCAGGATGCGATTAACAACGGCGGAAATGAAGATCAGAACAAAACATACATAGATAAGGGTGCGCAATCCAACATCATTAGCGCTCAACTGGGCATTAAAAACAAACGCTCTAATTCCTCTTTAAATTACAGCCACATTACCGGGGATGGCAGATACCTTATGCCCCGCGAATGGGGTAGAGATCCATTTTATACTTTTTTACCGCGAGAAAGAACAGAAGGTATGGGTAATGTGCATGCCATCACCATAAAAACCCAACTTAACATTATTGACAACAGCCTTAGTGCCGGTTTGGGATACGGTTTTTTTCTAATGCCGGATGTAAAAAATTACAGGCTCAACAAATACGGCATACCCTCCTACCACCACATCAACCTGGATGCTGCATACAACTTCAAGGGTTTCCTTAAAGGAATGGTAGTGCGTTTACTGGTAGCAACAAAAATCAGGCAAGGTGAAACATACGATGATTTAAGGTATATTTATAATAAAGTGAACATGGTTAACTTTAACCTAATTGTTGATTTTAAAATTTAAGTTTAACAACACAAAACAACATGAAGAAAAAAGTAAACAATTCATCCAAACCAGACAGCCGAAGGGATTTTTTGAAAAAAACCACACTGGCCGGTTTGGCTGGTGTGCTCAGTCCTGTCTCTGAACTTATCGGTGCTGAACACCCGGACGCTTTTAAAACTGATGAGGTAAAACTTCACGGCACTTCAAAAAATAAAGTCATTACCATTTTAATTACTACCGATATCCATGCGCAACTTTTTACACACGATGAGTTTTTTTGGGAAAATAACCAGGCCGTGTATAAAAAGCGAGGGGGATTAGCGATCCTAAAAACAATGATTGATGATTACAGGAGTAAAAACCCTGAAACCACTTTGTTGTACGACGGAGGTGATTATTTTCATGGGCACGGCCTTGCCTCGCTCACCGAAGGTGAGGCATTAATTCCAATTTTTAACGAATTAGGTTACGACCTAATGCTACCGGGTAATTGGGAAGTAGTTTATAAGAAAAAGAAAATGTTGTATGACATGGGCCATGCCAATGCTGCAAAGATTTGCGCGAACATGTACCACAACACAAAAGACGAAAACAATGGTGAATTGGTTTATCCACCATACTGGATTAAATACATTGGAGGAACGAAAATTGGTTTTATTGGCTACACCGATCACTTAATACCAAAACGCCAGAGTCCTGCCTATAGCGAGGGTTTAAAATTTGAGCATGCTGAAAAAAACCTGGCCAAATTTGTTACTCTCTTGCGGGAAGTAGAGGGTTGTTCAGTTGTGATTGTTGCTACACACATGGGGCTTGCTCAACAAGTGGGCTTGGCCAATAATCCGGCATGTGAAGGTGTTGACGTAATCATGGGAGCCGACACGCATGAACGTGTTAGAGTGCCAATTCAGGGAACATATGCCAAGGTGATAGAATGCGGGGCATTTGGATCATTTCTTGGAAAACTTGACCTGGAAGTTGAGAATGGGAAATTGAAAAACATCAACTATCAGCTGCTTGATGTTGATCCTGCTAAATACACCCCGAATAAAACCGTGCAGCGTTTGATAGATCAAGCATTTGAACCTTTCAAAAACGACCTTCATACTGTTATAGGAACCAGTACAACACCACTTGTGCGTTATTTTGTGCTCGAAACGCCAATGGACAACCTGATCACCGATGCCATCAAATGGAAATTTGGACCAGATGTGTCGCTTTCCAATGGATTTCGCTTTTGCCAACCGCTAGCCGTAGATACTAAAACAGGACTTGCCACCATTACTAAAGAGTTTTTATGGAACATGTTACCGGTAAACAGCGAAGTAAAAACAGGTGTAGCCAGCGGCCAACAAATTTGGGACTGGCTTGAAAAAGAATTACAGAATGCATTTGCAAAAGACCCCTCAAAACGATTTGGTGGTTGGTTTGTACGTTTCAGTGGCATGCAAGTGAATTTTACAATTGGAAATGAACTTGGCAAACGCGTGAATTCTGTTAGTATAAATGGTCAGGCCCTTGATCTTAGTAAAGATTACAATCTTGCCGCTTGCGAACGTGAAGGAGACCCATTGGATACCTTATGCAGAATAGAACATGTGAAAAATCCAAAACGATCTCCGATTCTCTTACACGATATTCTTATAGATTATTTGAAAGTACATTCCCCTGTTGCCCCCGTTATCGAGGGTAGGGCGATTGCAACAGACGCAGCAAATACTTTGCTTACACAATTAAAAGGCACCACCTACGAATTTCGATAGGTTTTGTATCTCCCTTTATTTTGGATACCTTGGTGTACTGATAAATTATGACAGCGCTTAAAGAGAAACTCAAACATTTTCTTGAACTGAAACTGATTGATGAGATCATCAAGGGATGTAAAGTAATGTCCTTTAAAGAAGGGGATGTTATCATTGACTATAGCAAACAGATAAAATTTATGCCACTTATCGTTAGTGGCACCATTCGCGTGATGCGTAAAGACGAAGAGGGTCATGAACTGTTGCTGTACTACCTCAGCTCCAATGAAAGTTGCGCCATGGCTTATACCTGTTGTATGGAAGCCCGAAAAAGCGAGATCAAGGCCATTGCAGAAGACAACGTTGAACTCATTTCAATTCCACATGAAAAACTCGATGAATGGCTGGTGAAATACCCAAGCTGGAAAAGTTACATTTTCAATAGTTTCACCCAAAGGTTTAATGAATTACTAAAGTCACTTGAGAGCATTGCTTTTCATAAACTCGATGAACGATTGATTAACTACCTTAAAAACAAATCCAAGGTTACCGGAAAATCCTCCATTATGCTTTCCCACAATCAAATTGCTGAAGAAATGGGCACCAGTCGAGTGGTCATTTCAAGATTATTAAAACAACTGGAAAACAACAAAAAACTACTCCTCTATAGAAACGAAATAAAACTCCTAAGCACTTTCTAACTGAAATCCTGCACTTTATGACTCCTACCCCTCAACCCAAAAAATGGAAATTTGCCCTTTTGGTTTGGTGTTTCATCTATCCTATGATTACGCTGATTTCACTGTTTTTGCTTCCACAGCTGCAATTTTTACCCGGCCCGCTTCGTACATTGAGCATCAGTTTAATTCTGGTGCCCTTAATGGTTTGGTTCTACATTCCCTTTGCACATAAGCGGTTTCACAACTGGCTGAGAAAATAATAGTGTTGAATTTTACGGCTTTCCTTTATTTTTACCGTTCGTGTAAAAACCGCAAACTTCGCCTGTTCCCGACTACCTTATTCTTAAATTTGACCCTCAAACCTATCCACACCCATGAAACAAAGCCTCATTCCAATTGCAGCGTTTGCACTCATCTTTGGTTATTCCTGCAAAAATAAATCCGGTTCCGGAACAGCTCAAAAATCCTATTTTGATGTCAGCGGAATGGATACAAGCATCCGACCAGGAGATAACTTTTACGAATACGTGAATGGCGGATGGCTAAAAGGCGCCCAAATCCCCGACGACCAAAGTGCCTGGGGAAGTTTTTATACCCTTTATGAGGAAAACCTAAATAAACTGAAAGGGATTCTCGAAGAAGCTGCTGCTGCAAAGGCTCAAAAAGGAAGCCTGGAACAAAAAGTAGGAGATTACTACGCCAGCGGTATGGACACCCTCGCCATTGAAAAAGTTGGTGCGGAACCCTTAAAACCAATATTGGCCCGGATCAATTCAGTAAACAACCACACCGAGCTTGTAAAACTTATTGCTGAGTTGTATGCCCAAGGAGAAGGGTATGAAATTGCCTTGTATGTTGGAGCAGATGACAAAAACAGCAATCAGAATATAGCTGTGCTTTATCAAAATGGCTTAAGTCTTCCTGAAAAAGAGTATTACACCCGCAAGGATAGTGCGACTGATGCAGCCCGAAAAGCCCTGGTACAAAACGCTTACACCATGTTTACACTTTCCGGCGAGAGTGAATCCATTGCCAAAAAGAATGCTGAACAAGTTCTGGCGCTTGAAACAGAGCTTGCAAAATACCACAGAAGTCCGGTTGAATTGAGAGACCCACAAGCCAACTACAACAAAATGAGTGTTGCTCAGTTGCAAAAATTGAGCCCAAATATCGATTGGAAACTTGTGTTTGATGTTATGAAAGTAAAAACTGACAGCATTAACTTAGGTCAACCCGGTTACTACGAAGGACTCAGCACATTGCTCGTGTCGCAACCCATTGACACATGGAAAACCAAACTCAAATACGACTACATCAGCAGCAATGCGAATATACTAAGCCAAGCGTTTAGCGATGCCAACTTTGAATTCGACCGTATCTTCAGCGGACAGAAGAAGGACAGCAAACGCTGGAAAAAAATGGTGGGTCGTGTTGACCGTGGACTCGGTGAACTTCTCGGGCAATTGTATGTAAAAAAGTACTTTAACGATTCAGCCAAAAAACGCATGGACGAGTTGGTGGACAACCTTCAGATCGCATTTGAGAAACGGATTACCGGCCTGGAGTGGATGAGTGCCGAAACAAAAACCAAAGCCATCAACAAACTCAATACCTTTACTAAAAAAATCGGCTATCCTGAAAAATGGAAAAATTACGATGATGTTACCATCGACAGAACTAACTTTTTTGCCAACGTGATCTCGGTTCGCGCCCATAACCACAAAGAGATGATGGATAAGATTGGAAAACCGGTTGATAAAACTGAATGGGGTATGAGTCCGCCAACCGTAAACGCTTACTATAACCCAAGCTACAATGAAATTGTTTTCCCTGCAGGTATATTACAGTTCCCCTTCTTTGATGCCAATGCTGATGATGCCATTAATTATGGCGCCATTGGAATGGTGATTGGCCACGAAATGACCCACGGTTTTGATGATCAGGGCAGCCAATATGATGACAAGGGAAACATGGTAAACTGGTGGACAAAAGAAGATGGAGAAAAATTCAAAGAAAAAACAGCTGGTCTGGTAGATCTTTACAGTTCATATACCATACTTGACAACCTTCATGTTAAAGGAGACTTAACCTTAGGTGAAAACATTGCTGATGTTGGAGGCTTAGCCATAGCTTACGATGCGTTTAAAATGACCAAACAAGGACAAGACACCACAACAATTGACGGCTTCACACCTGATCAGCGTTTTTTCCTGGGTTATGCTCAGGTTTGGCGCATGAAAAGCAGGGACGAAAATCTACGGAGCCGTATCACTACTGATCCGCACAGCCCTGAAATGTACCGCGTAAATGGTCCGGCTTCAAATTTTAGTCCGTTTTATACCGCCTTTAATGTTAAAGAAGGCGATAAAATGTACATTGCGCCTGACAAGAGGGCAAAAATCTGGTAAGATCTGGTTAATGTTTAAAATTCAGCAAAGGCTCGGTCTATTCCGAGTCTTTTGCTTTTGGCATATACCTGAACCGGGCAAACTTAAGCCTAATACACCACTTCAATCCTCTAAAAAGGCATGCTGAATCAATAACCCAGGCGAAACCTGACGAGCCCCCAGGTTCACTTGACTTTAATCAGCACCGAAATTGACTTCCGTCAGTTCTGTAATATGTATCACTTAGTAACTTCGTAAATAATATTCTTGCCACTTCAGGGGTGAGGAGTACATCGATTTATGCCAAAATTAACAACCATACTCGCCGCCACTGACTTTTCAGAAAGTGCTGAAAACGCAGTGGATTACGCTGCTGCCCTGGCTGTTAAGTGTCAGGCTGCGTTGGTCATTCTTTCAGCATACCATGTTCCTCTGGTGGCTTCAGAAGTGCCAACCCTGATGTTTACACTTAGTGAGCTCGAGAAGGAAGGTTTGGACCAACTGAAAGAAACTGAGGCCCGCATAAAAAAAAATAATCCAGGGCTCAAATCAGTAGAATTATTGTGTTTGCATGGCTTTGCCGGCGAAACCATCAGAACTCAGGCCGAAAAACTAAAAGCCAATATTGTTGTAATGGGTTTACAGGGTAGCGGTTTTTTCAACGAAAAAGTGATTGGTAGCAATGCGTATGAAATGGTTAGTGAATGCAGCTGCCCGGTAATGATAGTTCATCACCAGTTAAAGTATTCCCCTATAAAACGCATCCTGTTTGCGATTGACAATAAAGAAATTAAATCCCTTCGTTTGCTGGATCCGCTAAAAACATTGGCCAGTCTTTTTGAAGCTGAGCTTTTTCTGCTGCACGTTAACAAAGACCAGAGGAGTTTGCCAGGATTGGAAGCAGCAGTTGGTGGTGTAACTCTTGATCATTACCTCGAAGGTTTAAAACACAATTTTTACGAGATCACAGCACCCACTTTAACCGAAGGCCTAAACGCCTTTGCCAAAGAGCATCAGATTGATTTGAGCGTGGCATTCGCAAGGCATCACGGGTTTTTTGAATCTTTGTTCAGGAAAAACAATGTACAGAACATGATCTACCACATTCACACACCTATATTAACGATACACGAATAATTACCATGTTACACAGTTTAAAGGAAAAATCCATGAAGATCAGCATTAACGACCACCGTAAAATACACGCCATTCAGGACGAGTTTAATCAGGTATTTCCTTATTTGAAAATTGAGTTTTTTTCTAAACCTCACATCAGTGGAGGACAATCCTCAAAAAAAATGATGAAGTCGAGCAGTAGAACGCTTGGCGAGTGCCGCACCATTCATAACAAAGGCAGCATAACCATTGGCCCCGAAATGACAGTTGATGAACTTGAACAAAGGTTCATGGATGTTTATGGTCTTTCCATACAGGTATTCCGTAAATCAGGGAAGGTATGGCTAGAAACCACCATAACCGATGGCTGGACTTTGGAAAAACAAAATGAGCAGGGCAGGGAGCTAAGCGAATCCTGAAGGATTCACAATCTCTTTTCTGTAAGGTTTGCGTCTTCCGACCTAATTTCCTAAATTGGTCTTCGGTTGTTACTCACTACTTGGTTTTGTGTTGTTCAATCGCGTTTAATTTAATTTGTTTCAAGCATGACACCATTTGAAAACATTCATTATGCCATTGGCGAATTGGCCTATGCATTTGCACGAGTTGACGGAAAAGTAAATCCGGAAGAACGTAAAAAGTTCGAACAAATCATTTTATCCGGATTCAGACAAAAAAACTACAATTACGATGTGTCTGACATTATTTTTAAAATTCTGGATAAAGACAGAAGGGACCCGCAAACCGTTTATGATTGGGCCATACACGAACTCAAAATCAACAGCCATTACCTTAGCCCGGAATTAAAAGAGTGCGCTTTAAAAATCATGAGGAGTATCGCTGAGGCCTTCCCGCCTGTAACTACAGAAGAAAATGAACTTTATCAAAAATTTGTGAAAGATATTGAGCCACTAAAGGGCGATCCCATCTACTACAAAAAATCCTAAATAGCCTCTAATCCATTACCATGAAACTTAAATTTATCGGAGCCACTGAAACGGTCACCGGGAGTAAACACCTTATTCTAACAGAAAAAGGAAAACAGTTTTTGCTCGATTGTGGATTGTATCAGGGTCTTGGTAAGGAAACTGATACGCTCAACCGGCATTTGGGGGTGAATCCGGCGCACATTGAAGCTGTCATACTTTCACATGCCCATATTGACCATTCCGGCAATTTGCCCCTTCTCATGAAAAACGGTTTTATGGGTAAAATTTACTGCACCCCTGCAACCTATGATGCCTGTGAAATTTTACTACTCGACAGCGCCCACATACACGAAAGCGACATTCGTTACATTAATAAGCGACGTTTAAAAAAAGGCTTCGATCCGCTAAAACCCCTTTACACCACAAAAGATGCTGAGGAATGCATGAAAAGGTTCAGGCCCTTGCCTTATAATCACGAGTTTCACCTCTGCGATGAACTCTCTTTTCATTTTACCGACGTTGGTCACATTATTGGAGCGGCCGCTATTCAACTCTCGGCTAATGAAGAGGGAAAAAAGATAAAGCTGAGTTTTAGTGGAGATGTTGGACGGTACAATGATTTGATCCTGAAAGCACCGGAAAACTTCTCACAGGCTGACTACATTATATGCGAGTCCACCTATGGTAACAGTGTTCACGAAAACCCTGAAAATACCGAACAAAAATTACGCGACATCATCCTTTCAACATGTATTGAAAAAAAGGGAAAATTGATTATTCCGGCCTTCAGTCTCGGGCGCACCCAGGAGTTGGTATACATTCTCAATAACCTCAAGAACAAAAATTTATTGCCTCAGGTAAAAGTGTTTGTCGACAGTCCATTGTCTTCAAAAGCAACTCAGGTGATGCGCAAACACACGGAGTGTTTTAATGAGTCGGTAAAAGTGTCTTTGCATCAGGATCCGGATCCTTTTGATTTTCCGGACCTCAAATACATTGAGGATACCGATGAATCCAAATTTCTGAATGAAATACAGGAACCCTGTATTATTATCTCTGCATCCGGAATGGGAGATGCCGGACGTGTGAAACACCACCTCAGTAATTCCATTGGAAACCCAAACAACACTGTACTCATTGCCGGTTATTGCTCGCCGGGAACACTTGGCGCCGACTTACTCGCAGGTCACAAACAGGTTCATATTTTTGGGGAGGTATTTGATGTGAAGTCAGCTGTTGAATCCATACAATCACTCAGCGCCCACGCCGACTCTGCCGACCTCCTCCGGTTCCTGTCTTGTCAGGATAAGGAGAAAGTTAAAAAAATATTCCTTGTGCATGGAGAGCCTGAAGCCAAAACAGGGCTTCGGACACTTTTGGCCAGAGAAGGGTATAAAGAGGTGATAATTCCTGAAAAAGGCGAAAGTTTTGTGTTATCCTGAGTTCGATAGTAGTTTTCAGATTTTCAGGAAAACTGATATTCCTCATATTTTAAATTGAGCGCAAAGCCTATTTTCGTTTTTTGAGGTCGGAAAATTAATGCATACATTGGGTACAACATACACTACCATTCAAATGGAAAGCATTACTGCCCTGTTCGAACACGCCACCGAAGGAATTATTATCGTGGACAATGAGGGGCTTATGATAAGAGTAAACCCAAGTGCCTACAAGATGTTTGCCTATACTCCAGGAGAACTGGAGGGATTACCGGTTGAGACGCTTATTCCATTACGGTACGGGAAAAAACACGAGTCGCATCGCAACCATTATGTTAAATCTCCGCACTCCAGGGCCATGGGCAAGGATTTTAAACTTAGTGCCCAAAGAAAAGACAAAAGCGAATTTCCTGTTGAGATTAGTTTAAGTTACTATAAAAAGGAAGAGAAAACCTTTGTTATTGCTTTTATCATTGATATTACAGAGCGGGCGCAAAACGAGGAGCGCGTAAAAAAAATGAACTTTGATCTTGAGTTAAAGGTCAAAGAAAGGACCAGTGTTTTGCAGGAAGCCCTCATTCAACTCGAAAGTTCGAAAGAAGACCTTAAACACGCTCTTAAGCATGAGAAAGAACTACATGATCTCAAATCACGATTCGTGACCATGGCCTCACATGAGTTCAGAACCCCTCTTAGCACCATACTTTCATCCATTTCACTGATTGCCAAATACACTCAAAGTGAGGACGATGACAAACGGCAAAAACATGTCCAGCGGATCAAGTCTGCGGTAACCAACATGACCCTTATCCTGAACGATTTTCTTTCCGCTGAACGGCTTGAGGATGGGCGTATCTCTGCCAAGTTCAGTGAATTTTCCCTCAAAGACCTCATGAACGAAACCCTCATTGAAATGCACGGCATTTTAAAACAGGGCCAGCGAATTGACTATAAACATGAAGGTGAACAAAACCTGGAACTTGACCCTCAGATGCTAAAAAATATTTTTATCAATCTGATTTCAAATGCCATTAAATTTTCGGGCGAAAATAAAACCATTACCGTAAGAACACGGATTGAACCATCTCAGACCCTGATCAAAATTGCGGATGAAGGTATAGGCATACCAAAAGAAGAGCAGGAGCACATGTTTGAGCGATTCTATAGAGCTAAAAACGTGACCAATATTCAAGGTACCGGTTTGGGTTTAAACATCGTAAGCAAATACCTTGAGGCCATGAATGGTTCCATTCAATTTGAAAGTGAATTAAATAAAGGCACTACATTTACAATTAATATTCCTTTGCCAAATAAAACATGAAGACCATATTGATTATTGAAGACAACCAGGACGTTAGAGAGAACACAACGGAAATTTTAGAGTTAGCCAGTTACAAAGTACTCCAGGCTGAAAATGGTAAAATAGGTGTTGAACTGGCTCAGCAAAAAAAACCCGATCTTATCATTTGCGATATAATGATGCCGGTATTGGATGGATATGGGGTAATTCACCTGCTTAATAAGTCCCCTGTGACTGCCGGCATTCCTTTCATATTTCTAACCGCCAAAAGTGAGCGTACCGACCTCAGAAAAGGCATGGAAATGGGCGCTGACGATTATATTACCAAACCCTTCAGCGACATCGAATTATTGAATGCAGTGGAGAGCCGTTTGAAAAAAAATGAAATGCTCCGCGCTGAGTTCTCTAAAAACGTTGAAGGACTGAACAAATTTTTTGACGATGTAAAAAAACTGGACGAACTTAAAAACCTCTCTTCTCAACGACGTATCAAACACTTCAAAAAGAAGGAATTGGTGTTTAGTGAAGGCAATCAGCCCAACTACCTTTATTTTTTATCCAGAGGGAAAATAAAAACATTTAAGGCACACGAATACGGCAAAGAATTTATTACAACCCTTTATAAGGATGGTGATTTTTTAGGGTATACCGCATTACTTGAAAATCAACCCTACACCGATTCAGCTGAGGCTCTGGAAGAGTGCGAGGTAGTATTGATACCAAAAGAAGATTTTTTTGCGCTCATATACAATAACATGGAAGTAATGAAAGCCTTTGTTAAATTGCTTTCGGACAATATTCTTGAAAAAGAAAAACAACTTGTTAACCTTGCCTATAGCACGGTAAGAAAACGCGTTGCCGAAGCCCTCGTGCTATTGTATGAAAGGTACAGCCGTGAAAGCGACCAAAACTTCAGCATTTCCTTATCCAGAGAAGATCTTGCCAATATTGTTGGTACTGCCACAGAATCCCTCATCAGAACATTAAGTGATTTCAAAGAGGAAAAGCTGGTTGAAATTCGTGGAAGCAACATCACCATCCTGAATATTGATAAAATAAGATCACTGAAGGCCTGAAAACCAATCAGTATCAGAATGGTAATCCCGCTGAACCTCCGGCAAGTAGTCCGCTTAATAGAGGATGTATTGAAATAACCGGCTGTTTGGCAGTATGAACCAATTCATGGTCATAGGAATTAAGTTCTAATAGTTTTCCACCTCTTTTTTGGTCAGTCATGGTAATGATCAGATCGACCTTGTGCTTTTTAGCGAAGGTATTTGTCTTCCCAACGCGGTGGTTTGTTTTATCAACATAACTTTCTACGTTAACCTTTTGTGCTTTGCATACACCTTCTATTTGTTTTGCGTATGCTTCCAGTTTAAACTTATTGCCCTTTTCGTTTTCATCGTAAAGACCCAGCACAGTTATTTTAGCCTTGAAAGCCTTCGCAAGGCTTACCGCATAGTCTACCTTTTGACGGGTGTGGTCAGAAAGATCAATTGGTAATAAGATATTAGAGTAGCCCTTTTTGGTGGACAGCTCTTTAACTGTCATTACAGGAATTTCAGATTTTGTGATTAACCGGTAGGCGTTGCTCCCTAAAAACAAATCGGACTTTGAATTAGAACCCTGTGTACCCATTACAACAAGATCTATTTTATTTTCCTCGCACATGCTCACAATTTCTGAAGTGATGCTGCCGGTTGACACCAGGGATTTTGCTTTGATACCGTATTCCTTGCGCACTTTGGTACAAACTGTTTCCAGTTTATCATTTACCAGATTTACCAATACCTGATTATTTTTTATTTTGAAAACCGGAAGCAATATATCCAGCATTTCCGATTTACTAATAACGTGTAACAAGTAGAGATCGCACTTTAGCAAAGAACACATAAAAGCAGCGTGACTTAGTGCCTTATCGGCATTTTTAGAGAAGTCATAAGGCAACAAGATGCGCTTGGGATTGAACTTGATCATAAATTAATGGGTTTAAGCGTGTACCGACATTACCGGAACATTGGAATTAAAAGCTATTGTTTTTGTGTTGGTTTCGTTAAATAAACGATAGACAAGAGAATGTTTTCTGCTGAAGAGAACGACAAGGTCTGATTTGTTTTGGTTTACACATTTTTTTATGCCCTCGGCAAATCCTTTGGCCTTAAAGATAGTAACGTTCCACTTGGCGGCTTCCTTTCTTCTTTCTCCGGCCTCTATTCCGAAATCCAGTTCATCATCAGTTTGAATATGTACCAGATTAGCTTTCATTTTATGGTCTTTGGCAAACTGTTCTGCTTTTCTCACAACCACGCGTTTTAGGTCTTGTTTGTAGTCAACAGCAGCAAGTAGATTAGCATACCTATGCTGATGGTAGGATTCAGGTACGATTACCACCGGGCAGTCTATTTTCCCGGCAATGTCAACACCCGTAGTACCCCAAATAAATTTAGAAATTTTGCTCTTTGTTTCAAGTCCCAGCACCACCACATGGATTTTCTTTTTGGCAGCAAGTTCTTCAACGTACGACTTAAACGACATGTTGGAATTTCCTATTTCAACCTGAAGTCCGGGATGTTTCGCCATGGTTTTAACTTTGAGCTGTTCGAGCTTAGCCAGATCATCACGTTTTATAGCCTTGTAGTCCACCATATACAAACCTGCATTGGTGTGTACTACCGGAAATTCATACACGTGGAATAAAATGAGGGAAGCGTGGGACTGTTTAGCTAGTCCGGCTGCATATTCCAATGCGTTAAGGGATGATTTTGTATAATCTATTCCCACCAGAATTTTTTTACTTTTTTGTTGTTGCGTTGCCATAAACGTATTATTTATTTAAATAAAAATCTAATGTAAACCGGCTCCATTCCTCCGGCATGACCAATAAAACGGAAACAATCAATAATCTAGGAAATACATGACGCATGTCCCACACCGGTTCAAGCACCGAAAAGGCTACGGCTACCATGATGACATCAAATCCAAGTAAAACAAGCACTACATTCTTAAAAAGGCCCAGAATCAATAAAATGCCACCAAAAAATTCCATGGCGGAAGTATAATAAGCCATGCCATATTGTAAAAATTGCGGCACGTTTTTTTGCCTCGCATTGTTTTGAAACAGGTCTACAACCCCTTTTACTTTTACAACAAAAAGTTTGTCGTAACCTTGAAAAAGGAAAATGATCCCGCAGAACAAACGAATGATCAATTCCAGAAACTGGTATTTTAAGCTGGCATCCATTGTCAAAATTTTACCAAAAGGTACTTATTTATTCCGATTTAACAAATATCGCTTCATGAACCAAAGACGAGGCTGAGAAGCATCATTCCCGGTTATGACCTTTATCACGTCAATTCTGCCAAAACCCCTGTAAATTTGCTGGTGTTGGGAATTTGGCCAAACACCCGTTCCGCATCTTAGTACTCTGTTAACGAAAGGAAGAAATAAACAATAAACCAACACTAACTTAATCATTTAACCATGAAAGAACAAGAAAGAATTTACACTCAGCATAGCGAAAATATGGAGTGGAACAACACATTAAAATTTTACAAGGAAGAACTGGATGTTCTCAAAACACGACTCTCCGAGATTGCCTCAAAAAACAATAACCAGGAAGTATTAAAGGAAGTGGAGCACTTTCAGAACCAATTCATCATTCAAAGAAACAACATCGACAGGATTTCGCACGAAGTAAAAATGAATGAGGAAAAACTGATTACAGAAATTAAGAACAACCCAACAGCCGTTGACCACCGTAAAGTGGAATACCACGCAAAAGAGAAAGACCTGGTTAGTGGATTTGAAAAAAACATGAACGAAATCCGCAACGATTTTAAACGATTTGCATCCAAATGGATGTAAAATAACAAGTAGCAAATTTACTTAGCCGGTGAAGTAGCGCCTTTACCGGCTTTTGTTTTGGAGCAATTAAACCTTGGATTGTATTAAACGGCTGAGTTCTGCTGCCGGAACAACACCCGACTGTTTCCAAAGGATTTCTCCTTTTTTAAACAGGATAAGTGTTGGAACACCCCTCACCTGATAGGCGGCTGCTGCTTCAGGATTTTTGTCTACATCCACTTTAATAATGAGAGCTTTATCGCCAACGGCATGTTTAACCTCCGAAAGGATGGGCGCCATCATTTTGCAAGGTCCACACCATTCGGCAAAAAAATCCACCAGTACTGGTACTTCGGAATTGATAATGTCCTGGAAACTTTTCATGGAACTACTCATTTACATTGCAGGATCCGCCGGAACAGCCCACATTAAAAAAACTGATAGCCGCTAAATAAACGCCTCCCGCCATCAGTATATAATCCTGACGAAAGATACCTGCCCCCAGGAAAAAAAGTCCAAGTAGAAGTTTCAGGAGTCTCCAGGCAGTCCACCCTTTTAAAAGCAATGTTTTCATGATCGAATTTTATTGTTTAAGGAATACCAGCCTCCACCATTGTATACGTTTTGGAAACCCATGGCTTTTAGTTGGGATTTGGCGGCCGAACTGCGCATTCCACTTGCACAACAGGTGATTATAACCATTTCAGGCTTCAGACTCTTTGATGCTTTATTTAATTCGTTAAGGGGAATATTGATGCTACCCTTGATGTGCCCTGATGCATATTCAGAGCGGGTTCTAACATCCACAATTTTAGCTCCGCTTTTTACCAATTCTTTGTAATCTTCTTTGGGACCAAGACCAATGAGTTTTTTGAGTGTACCTATCATGTTTTATTTGTTTAGTTATTAAAGTTTTGTGATTAGAGAATTTAGAAATTAGTTACTTCTTTCTTCTGGTAGTTTTTATCGAATTTATTAAATAAGTTAAGCCACATTAAACGTGATACCCTTATCGTTAAAGGGCTAAGCACAATAATGCTAAGGGTAATGAATATGGCGAAGTAAATGGTCTCCATGTGTAGAAAAAACAGATCGATAAAAAACCATACTATAAACCACCCTGAAGTGAGTGCGTATGAGGCGTACATGGCGCCATAAAAAAAACTGGGTTCCTTCTCATATTTCAAACCACAGTGGCTGCAGTTTTTATGGATTTTAAACATGCTTGCCAGGCGGTAAGGGCTATTGTATTCAAATACCTGGCCCTCGTGACAACGTGGGCACTTATTCTGAACTGTAGAATACAATAAATTAAGAATTTTCATTCGGATATGATTTTACATTTTCCTTTTTTGTGAAAATACCGGCAAATAAATAGCCCAGTAGGGCACCATAAGGAATAATGATAAACGGATTAGATACGATCATACAATTTCCACTTGTGCACCCAATAAAATAATAATATAATCCTCCGGATACGGCACCAACAAGAGAAGCTATAAGCGGAATCTTGTTTTTACGAATTAAGGCAATTCTCATGCCACAAAGATACAATAGGAAACCAAAGTGTAACGGAAACAAATGTTACATAAACAAATTCACTTTATCTCAGGTTAAAAAACCAGAAGATTCACCTATTTAACCGGAATTGTTTGTTTGGGTGGCGTTTTCACAGTTTCCTTTTTGGGAATCTGCACATGTAAAACTCCGTCTTTATAGCTAGCTTGAATACCATTAGCCGCTGCAGAATCGGGTAAACTGAAGGAACGCGTAAAACTCTGGTAATTAAATTCCCGCCGGGTGTACTTTTCCTTCTTTTCTTCCTTTTCCTCCTTTTTCTCAGAAGAAATACTCAGGATATGGTTGTTTAACTCTATCTTAAAATCTTCCTTTTTCATGCCCGGAGCCGCTAATTCCACCTGAAAATCGGTCTCCGTTTCCTTAACATTAACCGAAGGCAGAGTGGAACCCATCTGGGAGAAATTTTTAGCATTCCAGTCGAACACATCCTTTGAGAAAAAGTCATCAAATAAACTTCCAAAATAAGGGAAGTTCTCCGTTTTTTTAATAATTGAACTCATGGCTGTTTGTATTAGTGGTTTATTAATGCCACAAAGTTAGTAGTGGCCTTAGACGGGTGTAATGAGAAAAATCAGTATTTGAACTTAAGATTTATCAAAATCAGGGATTCCTTTAGTATTTTTAGCAAATGATCACAGAAATTTCACTTGCTCTTTCCGGTGGTGGTATGCGGGGTTGCGCCCACATTGGTGTGCTCAGGCGACTGGAGGAACTTGACCTGGTTCCAAAATGGATTTCGGGTACAAGTATAGGCTCTATTATAGGCGTATTAAGTGCCGACGGTTATACTTCCGAAGAGATCTCGGAGATTTTTATAAAAAGTAAATTCGGTTTTGATATAAATTTCTTAAGCATTACTGAGGCCTTCTTAAGTTCAAAACGAATCGAGAATATTCTAAAAAAAACCCTTAGGAGCAAAACCTTCGATCAACTGAAAACCCCATTCTATGCTTGCGTAACAGATTATTTTACCGGTTGCCCTGAATATGTATGCCAGGGACCCGTGATACCTGCAGTAATGGCCTCTTCTGCTATACCTTTATTTTACGCGCCGGTAAAACTGAACGACAGGTTGTATGTTGACGGTGGGGTGAGCCGTAATCTGCCAACTGCGCCATTAAGAGAAAAAGCCCTTCCCATTATTGGTGTACACGTGAACCCTTTGTCGCCAGCACGTAAAAAAAACATGAGCCAAAAGATCGATCACAGCATGCATTTGTTATTGCTTGAAAAAACCATTGAAGCCAGCAAGGACTGCCACATCTACATCGAACCCGAAAAACTCAACACCTACTCTATTTTTGAAACAAAATTCATCACCAAACTTATAGAAATAGGTTACCAAAAGGCAAAACACTGCCTGACACCCGAACTAATGCTGGGGCTCACTGGGGACGGATTTAAGCCTAGGGTGTAAAAATAAAGTATTACCAAAAATCAGTAAGCTTATCACTTTTATTGCCTCTAAAATGATGTACACGGTATGTGTGCCTGAGGGGCCGTTAAATTTACCCTGGATAACTTGTGTGGCCCGTTCATCAAGTGTAGGAAGCAATTCAAGTGTTTGAATGGTAAGAATCATCAAAGGGACAACCAAAAAAACCATCTTGTAATTTGGTTTCCTGATGCGGCGGATCACAAAATTCAGAACGATTGTAATGGCAAATACCCATTCAATTTGATTGAGTGCATTAAACACCAAACGACCAATCCCCAATCCGATTGGCAAGGTAACACCCGGCGCCTGAAATTTTAACCAGGCCTCCATAAAACTGATGGCACACACAAAACCTACCCAAAGAAATACACAACTTACAACTAATGGATTTCTGACACGCGACATCATATGAACCAGATTGAAGAATTCTTACCCTAATTTAAGCTATTTTATGCAACATAAGCGGCTTTTGGCTAATTGCTTAGGCAGTTGTGCTGAACACTTGTTTTTCGGGGATCTTGTTCCAATACCGCTGGTCAAAACCCAGCCCAATGTTGCGCAAGTGGTTTTTACCTAGGTCAGTTACGCAAATGGTGTCTCCTCTTTTTTCCAACCAGCCTTTAGAATAAAATACAGTTAGTCTGTTGCTTATCTGAGCATAGTGTTCCTGCCATTTGGCCTCTTTGCTAAATGTAGTTTCGTACCTGCACATCAGATCCAAAATATGAGCCCTAATCAAAAGGTCCTCCTCTGTGAGCAAATGCCCGTGCATCAATGGAAACACTCCTTCATCTACTTTTTTCTGGTAATCTTCCACTAACTTAATATTTTGAGCAAAGGCATCCCAGGTATCGCTGATGGAAGAGGCCCCCAGGGCAATCAGGAGTTTGGTGTGCTGCGCCGTGTACCCCATAAAATTGCGGTGCAGGTGTTTGTTTTTTGCTGCTAATAAAAGATCATCAGACGGTAGTGCAAAATGATCCATACCAACGTCTTCATAACCGGCCTTTAAAAATAATTCTCTGCCCATTTCATACAAACGGCGTTTTACCTCATCAACAGGCAGATCTTTTTCAGAATATTTGCGCTGTCCCGGTTTTAACCAGGGCACATGTGCATAAGAATAAAATGCAATGCGTTCAGGTTTTAATTGAATCACCCTTTCCAATGTATCTTTTACCGAAGTCTCTGTTTGATAAGGCAAACCATACACCAAATCCACATTAACCGAAGCGTAACCTGTTTTTCTGGCTGTTGTCATCACAGTTTCAACTTCTTCAAGAGACTGGTAGCGGTTAATGGCATCCTGTACTTTTTCATCGAAATCCTGTACCCCAAAGCTTACACGCCTAAAACCAAGCTTATAAAGCGTTTCTAAATGCTCAGGGCTGGTATTTGAAGGATGGCCCTCAAAACTAAAGTCGAAATTTTTGTGTACCGTTGAAGATGACAGTATGCTACTCAGGAGTTTTTCGAGATTTTTCGGAGCAAAAAATGTTGGTGTTCCTCCCCCCAGATGAATTTCCTTTAAAATTGGTTTAACACCAAGGGCCTTTTTGTACAAGTCCCATTCTTTTAGCAGGGAGTTAACATAGCCTTCTTCAACCGCATGATTCACTGTAATGCGTGTGTTACAGGCACAGTAGGTACATAAACTCTCGCAATAGGGCAAGTGAATGTAGAGGCTTATCCCCTCACTGGCAATTGTTTCTCCAGCCTCTTTAAGCTTTTGTTTCCAGATCTCCTGGTTCAGGTTATTTTCCCAGAATGGAACCGTAGGGTAACTGGTGTATCGGGGGGCTGCTATGTTTAGTTTTGTGAGGTCCATATTTGTTTCTGGTTTGTTGTCCCTTGTGTGATGTTTGATCTGCGAAGTTTAAGTTTCAGCGTTAACTAACATGCGTTTGTTGCCTTAATGTAAGTGGTTAAAAGGCAACTGATGTTTATGTTTTAAAGATTCATTTCCTCATTAGTATCTGTGCAGATCATTTTTCAATTCACTCAAAAAATGATCAATAATGCCTTGTTTTACATGGGGCATCACCACAATTTTATACCACTGCGCTTCCTCTCCGTGTTGGTCGGGAACAAGGTTATATTTTTCGGCAAGTTCAGCCCTCAGGAATTTTGAACGTATGGTAATGATGTTAAGATCGGGATGCCTGTAAAACTCTACTCCCCACTCTTTCAGCTTTTCACAGATAAAACTTGTTTTGTCGAGCAACTGGTGCATTTTCACACTCCAGCCCATAGAACCGTGCAACCTTAATATCATCCACACACAAACCGCATTCGCACCTGAACGACTCCCTACCAACGTGTAATCTTTTCCTTTTACATAGGCGGCCTCATCGGTTAAAGTGTAATGCATAAACCCTTTACGGATGATAAATAATCCTGTTCCATAAGGTGCCTGCAACATTTTGTGTCCGTCGATAGAAAAGGAGTTAACATTTTTGTTTTTAAAACTAAAGGAATGGTTTTGACTTGTGAAGGGAAAAATAAATCCACCATATGCGGCATCCACATGCAATTTATAATTCAAATGCAGGAGGTTTAATAAATTGGTAATCCTATCTATGTCGTCCACTGAACCAAACATGGTTGTACTCATGTTTACGTTTACAATAAAATACTTGTAACCGGCCGTAAGGGCATCTTCAATTTTTTCTTCCAGATCTTTCATCAAAATGTCACGGCTGCTGTCATCCACTTTGATTTCAATACCCTGCAAATTCAATAAATTTAATCCCTTAGGGATTGAATAATGTGTATCACTCGAATAAATTACGGCAATGTCCTCAACATCTGCGTTAAACTCTTTTATAAAATAATTCCGGTAGATCCACAAAGCCTGAATATTTGCTTCGGTTCCTCCACTGGCCACATAGCCGTCATAGCTGTGCGGATCAGCACCGAAGATTTCTTCGGCACAAATTTTTATAAGGTCCCTTTCAAGTTCCTGAGTGCCCGAAAAAAACTCCTCGTGCTCATCACCCAGGGTGTGCACGCCAATATGATTCGGATTGGCAATGAGCGTAGATAAAAACGGGGCATCTTTTAAAAACGGGGCGTCCTCGTAGAAGATATCCGTGTCGAGAAAGGTGCCCGGGATTCCCAAAATATTTTCGGTGCGGTAGTTTGTGTTTTTACTCAGCGCTTCGAATACCTTGCTTTTTATGGTTGTGTATGGATATTTTTCCCAGAACATGTTGTTGAATAGGTTTAGAAGGTTGAAGGTTTGAAAGGGTAAAGGAGTTCCACTAATTTCACAAATTGCTCTAATTATAAATTTCTACCTCACATTTCTCGAACTACAGAAATATTGGTATTGGCTTGATGGAACCGGTGCTCAATTCCCTTCCTCATTTAATCCCGGTTTGGCGCAGCACTCCATGGTTTGTTCCGTACCCGGGCTGTGGCAATCCATTCCGGATGTTTCCTTTTCTATAATTCGCGGACTCACGTAAGGGATTCCTAAATTTAAGCCTCTTAATATCATGAGTATGGCCATAGCCGAAACAAAAACAGGCACGGCTTTGCGCATCAGGTTACGGTACTTTACCTGAATAAACTGACCGAACAGGGATAAGCTCAACATCATGGGCAGGGTTCCCAAGCCAAACAAAAACATAAAC
>Ga0154020_10000666_pt1 | contig 42084 bp, 32 predicted proteins | sample Klosneuvirus_201_FD_109709 | JGI IMG/M metagenome (GOLD analysis project Ga0154020, IMG submission 109709) | Active sludge microbial communities from wastewater, Klosterneuburg, Austria - Klosneuvirus_20160825_MG | ecosystem: Engineered > WWTP > Aerobic digester > Activated sludge | place... | reverse complement strand
TTGGGCGGCGATGGGGAGTGTGTGGCGATGGCGATGTGCTCGCCGGGCTTCCACGATGGCGGCACCGGCAACTGTCTGCCCGAGGGCGAGTGCACTCCGGGTTACCACGATGGTGGCAGCGGCCAGTGCGTCGCGGTCGGCATGTGCACCACCGGGTTCTGGGACAACGGCGAAGGCACCTGCATCAACGACGCGATGATGTGCGGCGGCGCCTTCCACGACGGCGGCAACCACATGTCCTGCGTCGCGACCGGCACCTGCAACGCGGGCTGGACGCTGGACGGCAACGGCGACTGTGTCGGTGGCCCCAATGGTGACGGCGGCGTGGTCGGCGACGGTGGCAGCGTGGTCCCGACCTGCTGCGACGCCGGCCCGATCAGCGATCCCTGTGGCGGCACACTGGGCTGCGGTCTCAGCACGCGCAGCACGGTGACCTTCCCGGCCAACGGCACCGCCTCGACCGACGTCCAGCTGCGGGTGGACCTGCCGGTCGCGACCTGGAAAGGCGCCAGCACGCTGCGGCCCGACTGCGCCGACCTGGTCTTCCGCGAGGCCGACGGCAGCTGGGCGCCGCACTGGGTCGAGGACTGCACCAGCGGTCGCACCTGGGTCCGCGTCAAGAGCTACAGCGCCACCACAGGCGTCGTCCTGGGTGCGCACCACGGTGGCGCCACCCAGACCGGGCAGAACTTCGACCGTGTCTTCGACCGCGTGCCCTGGCGCGACCCCGCCCTGGTGGCGGCTTGGACCTTCGACGAGGGCGCCGGCACGGCGTCGCGCAACTATGGCGCGCCGGTCTACGCCTGGCGCGCCGATCAGGGCAGCAGCGACATGGCGGTCCGCGCCCTGACTGCACCGCAGATCGCCGCGCTGTGGGCGCCGCAGGGCGGCGGCTGGGGTAGCCGTGCCGACGCCGCTGCGAGGTTCTCGACCGGCCACGCTGCGCGCATCGTGGATCGCACCTCGTGGCGCACCGACCCGGCCAACACCCCACGTCCGCAGACCGGACTGACCCTTGGCGCCTGGTTCACCACCACCGAGAACCCCGACGCCCACGGTGCCTGGTCGACCGTGATGTGCTACGGCGCGCGCGCCGGCTGGCCGTTCGACATCGCCAACCCGTTCGCCATGTTCATGTGGGAGTCCGGCGTCAATGATGTCTACCTGCAGGCCAACAGCTGCCACAACGGCTGCACCGTACCTGGCATGACCAACACCATGCCGGGCGACTACGACCACATCGCGACCACGAGATCGTACACGTACGACGATCTGATGGGCGCTGTCGGCTCACGGCCCAAGTGGCACTTCATGGCCATGTCGCTGAACTTTCAGACCAACGAGCGTCACCTCTACTTCGATGGCGTCGACGAACCACTGGGGACCAGGGACCGTTTTCTCGATACCATCCCGTCCACGGGGCCGATCTTCTACATCCCGGACTCGCCGGTCGTCCTAGGCGCCGATCTGAACGACGGCGTCGACGGACTGACCTTGGCTGGCGATCTTGACGACGTCTTCATCCTGAATCGCGCCGCAACCGTCGCCGAGCTGACCGCCTTCCGCGAGCGGCGTCGCCCGATCACCCTGCCCACCGCATCAGTCACCACCCCGTAACAACGCCGCCCCGCGCCCCTCGGCCCGTCCAGTTTGACGTGGCCGAAACCCCCGTGAAGAATGTCACTTCATGAGCAAGCGCAGGCGCAACCTCATCATCGTCGGAGCTGTGCTGGTGGCTGTGGGGGCTGCGCTGCAGATCCCCGTGGGCGGTGGCGCGGTGGCCACTCCAGAGGGCAAGGAAGGCAAGGTCGCGGGCATGGATCTCTCGGCATTTTCGCAGGCTCGGCCCGAGGATGGGCTGCGCATGCTGTTCATCCACCACTCCTGTGGCGGCCAGCTGATGGCGGCGGTGGGGGCGGACAAGCAGACCGCCAGCAAGTGCATCTACGAGTCGCACCCCAACGGCGGGAACCTTCGTGCGCTGCTGGAGGCCGACGGCTACCAGGTCGGCGAGGCGTCGTATGGCAGCAAGATCGGCGAGCGCACCGACATCTTCGACTGGCTGCCCAAGTTCAAGAACGACATGGCGGCGGTGCTGGCGACGCGGCTGCAGGACGAGCCGTGGCCGAACGGGCAGCACAACCAGATCGTGGTCTGGAAGAGCTGCTACACCGAGAACGAGCTGGCCGCCGACGGCAGCGCGCCGGGCAACCCGAACGGGCCGGAGATCACGCTGTGGAACTCCAAGGCCACGCTGATGGCGGTGCGCGCCGAGCTGGAGAAGCACCCCGAGGTGCTGTTCGTGTACGTGACCTCGCCGCCCATCGCGCCCAAGGTCCCGGCCGAGCCGGCGTGGAAGTGGCTGGCCAAGAAGGTGCTGGGCAAGCCGCACTCGAAAGAGGTCGCGGCGGCGCGGGCGGCGCGCGCGCGCGCGCTGGCCAGCTGGGCCAAGCGGCCGGATGGCTGGCTGGCCGGGTATCCGCACAAGAACATCGTGGTGTTCGACTACTACGACGCGCTGACCGACGAGGGCGCGTCGAACCTGTCGCGCTATGCCACGGGGGACGGGCTGGATAGCCACCCCAGCAAGGTCGGCAACGCCAAGGCGGCGGCGGCGTTCGTGCCGTTCCTGAATCGAGCGGTGCGCTATGCGGGGCTGGTGGGGCAGGTCGCGGTGGCGGAGCCGCCGGTCGCGCCGGCGGGCGAGGTCGCGCCGCCGCAGTAGCGAGCACGAGCACGAGCACGAGCACGAGCACGAGCACGAGCACGAGCACCGAGCACGAGGCCGAGTCCGAGTCCGAGCATGAGTCCGAGCGCGGCCCGGCCCGGGCGCTGGTGCGTCCCGACCTGACAGGCGCAGGCCCCCGCGGGCCGCTTCCACAGCGGGCCCGACTTGCCGGTCTCCCAGGCGTCTCGCGTCAGCGCGCCGCTCAGCTCGAGGGGGCCGACCGCCAGCGTCCCGACGCCGCCGTCGCCGGCCACGTCCTCCACATGTGCGCCCCCACGCTCGCGCAGCGCGGGCACCAGATATTCGCGGCTCTCGCGGTCGGGCGCCGTCCATCCGGGCGACGGGCGTAGGCGCCCCGGGTGCGCGGCCAGGAACTGCGCCAGCTGGGCGCGCACGCCGCCGACCTCGAACCAGCGCGCGCCGCCGAGGAAGTTCTCGTGCCCGGCATCCGGGAGCTCGAGCCAGCGAAACCAGCGCTCACCCTCCAGCAGGCTGGCCAGCTGGCGCTGCCCGGCCAGCACGCCGGCGGTCTGGTCTGCGCCCGCCGCGACCACGAACACCAGCTTGTCCTGGTAGGCACCCTGCTCGGCGGCCGCGAAGACCTCGCGTGAGCCCGCGCGCACGAAGCTGCCCTCGCACTCGGGGGGCGCGCCGGTGGCGCCCGAACACAGCGCGGGCACCGCGGCGATCACGCCCGCGATGTGGCGGGGCAACAGGTGCGCCAGCCTGAGCGACGCATAGCCACCCATGCTGGCACCGGCGGAGATGACGCGCCCGATGCGGAAGCGCGCCGCCAGCTGGTCGAGTAGCTCGGCGACGTCCTGCTTGGCGGCCAGCCGTTCGGCCTCGCTGAGGCGGTTCTTGCTGGTGGTGCTGTCGCCCAGGAAGCTGCGGATGCCGCGCTGGCGCAGCCCGATGGTGATGACGCCGAGCTCGTCGGCCAGGGCGTGAAAGCCGGGGTCGGCGACGGCCTCGTCACCCTGCCCGAAGGCCTTGAACCAGAGCAGGACGTCGACCGGGCGCGTGGGGTCGTAGCTCGCGGGCAAGCGCACATAGGCGCGGTCGCGCGCGCCGTCGAAGCGCGACGTCCACTCGGTGCACACCACCCCGGCTCTGGTCGGCACTGGGCAAGGCGTCGCCGCCAGCGCAGGCGCGCCAGCCGTGACGATCAAGGTGATGGGGATAGCGACGGAGAGGAGGTGGCGGACCAGCGACAAGCGCAGCGACGAACGGTCAGCGACGGCGCCGGTAGCCCCGGGTGAACGCCAGCAGCACCGCGGCCAGCACCAGCAGCGCGGCCATGGCGCCCGAGGGCGCGTTGCTCGAGATGTCGCAGCCGCCGCCGCTGTCGCCATCGGCCGGCGTCGAGGGCGTCGGGCTGGGGCTCGACACGGTGCCCTCGTCGTCGCCGGGCAGCGGATCCGTCCCGCCGTCCACGGTCGGCATCGGGCCCACGCCGCCATCGACCGGCAGCGTGCCCGGGGTCCAGTTGCGACCACCGCGGTTCCAGATCACGTCCGGGATGTAGCGCTGCGCGGTGCCGGCGGGCGGCACCCAGCCCGCGGTCGGCTCCAGGCGCTGCGCCGCGTGCGCGGTCTGCCACGCGGTGATGTCGGCGCGCAGGTTCGGCGTCATCGTGGTGTTGTCGAGGTAGGCGCCGCGCGACGAGAAGTCGTCGGCGAAGTAGTTCTCGTGATCACCGCCCGCGACCTCGCGATAGCGGTACCAGGTCTTGCCCGTCATGATGGTGTTGAGCGCCCGCGCCGCGTGCAGGATCCCGGTGGTGGTGTCGGCGCCGCCGGGCACGTTGTAGACCAGCTTGTCGTCGTACACGCCGGTGCGCGCCGCGTTGTAGACCGCCTGCGCGGCCTGGTAGACCGCGGTTCCGGCGTCGGTGCAGTTGGGCGCGCGGTTGTCGGAGCCGATGCAGATGGCGGGCACCGCGGCCAGCACGATGCCGATCTTGTCGGGGTAGGTCGCGGCCAGGCGCAGCGAGGCCTGGCCGCCCATGCTGGCGCCGACCGCGAAGACGTGGCGGATGTAGAACTTGGAGGCCAGCTGGTTGAGCAGCTCGTTCATGTCCTGCAGCGAGGCCTGGTTGTACAGGCCGCCGTACTCGCCGCGCGAGTTGAGGCCGATGGTGATGGCCTTGAAGTCGGCGCTGACGGTGGAGTGGAAGTACTCGCTCGACATGGCGTCCTGGCCGGCGGCGTGGAACCACATGATGACGTCGTAGGGCTTGGTGGCGTCGAAGTTGGGCGGCAGCTTGATGTAGAGCAGGTCGGTCGCGCCGTCGAAGCGCGAGGTGAACTGCGAGCAGTACAGGCCCATGGTGGGGCCTTCCCAGCCGGCGTAGTTCGGCACACAGGTGGAGACCGCGGCGCTGGCCGTGGTGGTCAGGGTGGTAGCCGTCAGGATCGCTGCCAAGGCCGTGATGCTTTTCAATGCGCGCATAGGTGCCGCCTCTTTACTCGATTTCTGAGGTGGATGCTATGCACGGCTTCGGCCATGCGCAAGGCATTGAAATTACTTGCGATGGGGTGCGGTGACCTGGCTAGCAGGCTAGCTAGTGGATATCGGAGACGTGCTCGTGTCCGGCGCTCTCGACCTGCAGGGTCGAGTGCAGGATCTTGTGCTTCTTCTCGAGCAGGCGCTGCACGTTCTGGATCAGCGCGTCATGCATCGAGCACGGCGCGCCGTCGGGGGCGTCGACCACGATGTGGGCCGACAGCGAGATGACGCCGCTGGTGATGGTCCAGATGTGGAGGTCGTGGACCTCGCGCACGCCGGGGACGCCGTGGATGTCGGCGCGCACGCGCGACGGGTCGAGCCCCTTGGGCACCGCCTCGAGCAGGACGTCGATGGCGTCACGCAGCAGCCGATATGACGACACCAGGATGAGCAGCGCGATCAGACACGCCAGCACGGCGTCGAGCACGTACATCCCGTTGGTCAGCCACATGATGACGCCGCCGATGATGACCGCCAGGGAGGCCAGCGCGTCCGACAGCACGTGCAGATAGGCCGAGCGCACGTTCAGGCTGCGGGCGCCGCGCAGCAAGAAGACGCCGATCAGGTTGGCCACCAGGCCCACGATGGCGACCGGCAACATGACGTGGGTGTCGACCGCGGCGCCACCGACGCCGCGGCGAATCGCCGAATAGACCAGGTATCCGGCCAGCACCAGGAGGACGAGACCGTTGAGCAGCGCGGCCAGGATCTCGAGGCGATGGAAGCCATAGCTGCGCCGCTCGTCGGGCGGCCGGGTGGCGAACACCAGGGCCAGCAGGCTGATGATCTGGGCCGACAGGTCGGTCAGCATGTGGCCGGCGTCGGACAGCAGCGACAGCGAGCCGGAGACGATGCCGCCGACGGCCTCGGCGACCAGGATGGTCCCGGTCAGGACCATGACCATGGTCAGCCGGCGGCGCTCTCCCGGGCGGGCATCGAGGCGCGGGTGGGCGTGGTCGTGGGCGTGGTCGTGGCCGTGATCGTGATCGTGGCCGTGATCGTGGTCGTGGCCGTGATCGTGGCCGTGATCGTGGGTCAGCGCGCCCAGGATCTTCTTGATGCCCCCGGCCATTGCTGCAACTGTAGCAGCAATCAGCGGCTGCGCGGCCCCGTCGCCCGGAACCGCGTGTGCGGGTCGACCAGCAGCTTGGAGCCCAGCGCGGTGCGTCCGATCAGCATGGGATAGGCCATGTCGCCGCGGTCGGTCAGGCTGATGCGGACCTTCGCGCGCAGCGGGCCCAGCTCCAGCGCGGTCACGATGACCGGGCGCCGCTCGGGGTGGCCGCCGCTGTCGCGGATGACCACCAGCTCCTCGATCACTGCCTGGGCGGTCACCACCACCTGCTTGCGTGAGCGGGTGGCCGACGGGATCTTCAGCTCGACGACGGCGCGCGGCTGGCCACCCGGCGCGGCCGGCGGCAGCTCGCCGACCTTGAGCATGCCCAGCACGTGCAGCGCCGAGGTGCGCGCCCCGGTATCGACCTTGGCGGCCAGCCGGGCCACCCCGAGGTCGGGCAGGGAGGCCCACTCGACCCAGCCAATCGTGGTGACGCTGCTCGTGCCCTGCGGCATGCCCGACGATAACACCCCCTGCTGTGCTATCGTTCCCGTTCGCCGGGGCCTGCTTTGGTCGATCTACGCAGATACGAAAAGCTTCATACGCTCCTGATGCTGAAGGACATCATCAGGAAGTGGTGGCATGTCGAGCTGGCGTTCGCGGACGCCAAGGGCTACGTGCTCGATCACGCCGAGGGCAAGGTCATCCCGCCCAACAACGACTTCTGCCGGCTGGCGCTGTTCTCCAAGGAGGGCTTCCGCCGCTGCAACGAGTCGGTCAAGGTCGCGCGCGACAAGCTGCGCGGCCAGGCCAAGGCGCGGCGCTCGATCGTGCACGAGTGTCACCTCGGCTTCGACCTGGTGGCCTGCCCGGTCGTCCTCGACGGCGAGATGGCCGGCTTCATCTTCGTGGGCGGCGCGGTGTCGACGCCGATGTCGCCCATCCAGGGCACCACGCTGCTGGCGAAGATCCGCGAGCTCAACACCGGCGGCACCGACCTGGATCGCGCCCTCGAGCGCGTCCCGGTGATGACCAAGCCGGAGCTGGATCACCTGCAGGATCTGCTCGAGTTCGGCGCCAACGAGATCCAGACCTATCACGCCGAGGTCACCAGCCGGGAGCGCGAGCGCGAGTCGCTGCAGCTCGAGCTCGGCAACCAGTTCCGCTTCGAGAACATCATCGGCAACTCGCGCGCGATGCAGGGCGTGTTCCGGCTGCTCGAGAAGATCATCCCGTCGGACTCGACCATCCTGATTCATGGCGAGAGCGGCACCGGCAAGGAGCTGGTGGCGCGCGCGATTCACCACAACGGGCCGCGCGCCAAGCAGGCCTTCGTGGTGCAGAACTGCTCCGCGTTCAACGACAACCTGCTCGAGAGCGCGCTGTTCGGCCACGTCAAGGGCGCCTTCACCGGGGCCATCAAGGACAAGAAGGGGCTGTTCGAGATCGCCGATGGTGGCAGCTTCTTCCTCGACGAGATCGGCGACATGTCGCCGGCGCTGCAGGTCAAGCTGCTGCGCGTGCTGCAGGAGGGCACCTTCACGCCGGTGGGCGGCACCGAGCAGCGCCAGGTCGACGTGCGCGTCATCGCGGCGACCCACAAGGACCTGCAGCGCATGGTCGAGCGCGGCGAGTTCCGCGAGGACCTGTACTACCGCATCAACGTCATCAAGGTGGTCATCCCTCCGCTGCGTGAGCGCATGGAGGATCTGCCCATCCTGTGCGAGCACTTCCTGAAGAAGCACTTCCGCGGCAAGACCGGCAAGCCACCGCCGCTGTCGGACGAGGCCATGCTGGCGTTCCAGCGCTATCCCTGGCCGGGCAACATCCGCGAGCTCGAGAACGAGATCGAGCGCCTGCTGGTGCTGGGCGGCGATCTGGAGGATCTGCCGATGGATCTGCTGTCGGCGCGCGTGCGTGACGCCGCGGGGGCACCGCTGGCCGCCAACGGGTCGGCGCGGCCGAGCGCGGATGGCAGCGGGCCGGTGGCGCAGGGCGCGCTCAAGGACGCCGTCGAGGCGCTGGAGCGCGACATGATCCGTCAGGGCCTGGTGCGCACGCACTGGAACAAGAGCCAGCTGGCCAAGGAGCTGGGCATCTCGCGGTCCAACCTGATCATGAAGGTCGAGCGCTATGGACTCGACCGCAAGGGCAGCGACTAGCCATGGCCGCGGCGGGCGAGCGTCCGTGTCCGATCTGCAGCAAGGCCGCCGGGGCGCGGCCGGGGAACCCGTTCGGGCCGTTCTGCAGCGAGCGCTGTCGATTGGCCGACCTGGGCAGCTGGCTCAACGGGGCCTACAGGATCGCGGGGGATCCAGTGGACGGTGAGGATCAGGACTCGCGCGGCGAGCTGAAGCCGGAGTCGGAGACCGAGACAGATACCGAGAGCTGACGCGCTGCGCGGCTAGCTCTTGGTGATATCAGTCGTCTCGAAGCTCGGCTCGTCCTCGTCCTCGATGTCCTCGTCCAGCTCCTCGTCCGACTTGCCACCTTCGGTGGCCTCGTCGTCGTTGAGGTACGCGAACGTGCGCACCAGCTTGAGCACGCGCTCGCGCTGGTCGTCGTCGAAGTCGACGAACTTGACGCCCATGCCGGGGTTCAAGTTGTAGGGGTCGCCGGGGCGGAACGGGTTGATCCAGATGACCTCGCCCTCGAGCTCCAGCGGCTCGGCGTGGCCGTGGGGCGTGAACTTTAGATTCAAACGCGTACCGGGAACCTCCGGCGCCTCGGTCTTGATGAAGACACCGAGCGCGGAGATGTCCGTGATGTACGCGAAGAGGAAGGTGTCCTCGCAGCGGTAATCGACTTCGAGATCGACGAGTACGCGTTCCACCAGCCTGCGCTCACGCCCTGTCTTCTTGGACCTGGTGGCGGCGGATGGATCTGTTTTCTTCGCCGTCATCATGAAGCCTTCCTGCGGGAGATCATCGGCGTCATAACAAACGGTTGAAGGCCCCTCAAGCGAAAACATCGTCACACGCCAGTCCGTCACACCCATCGCGGCCCCCCCTATTCCACCTGGATGGTGCCGACCAGGCACCGGTTCTCGCGCTTGTCGAGCTCGGGCGGCGTGGGCGGAACCATCAGCCGAAGCCGGGTCTCCGCGCCACCGCCGGGCCAGAAGCCCATCATCACGGTGAAGGTCGCGCTGGGGAACGCGAAGTTCCCGGCGCTGACCTTGAAGGTATCGATGATGTAGTCGCCAGCGGTCCAGTAGCTGGTGCTGTACAGCCCCTTCACGGGATCGTGGTCGCCGTGGAAGCGGATGCCGGGGCCGTCGAAGTGCGTGAAGACCTTCCAGCTGCCGCCCACCGTCGACTTGACCCGGAACAGATAGCTGACGTCGAAGCTCTTACCCTTGCTGACGCTGGCCGCCATCTTGACGCCGACGAGCTCGATCTTGCCCTCGAAGTCGCAGCCGATGGCCCGGTACTTGGCCATGTCGGCCGGCGGGTCGCGCAGCACGACCGCCTTCAGCGGGTTGGAGTCCTCGGTCTGATCCTTGACCTGGTTCGACAGCAGCCAGAAGCGCGCGTTGGAGCGGTCGACCACGAAGTAGCGCACGCCCTCGGCGGTGGCGGCCTGCTGCATGCCGCCCAGGCGATCGGACGGGATGATGGCGAAGCGGCGCGCGTCACTCTTCAGGAACTTGAGCAGGCCGCCCATGTCCTCGATGCGCTCGACGGTGCTGCCGTGGGCGTAGAACTTCACGCCGCGCTCCTCGACGCCCATCACGGCGAGGGTGTCGTGGTTGCCGGCCAGGGCGTGGTAGCGGTCGAACACGCCGCGGTACGAGAAGTGGCGCGACAGCCGCGGGGTCCAGGTGAAGTCCAGCGTCAGCGAGCCGAGCAGCGCGACCCAGGCCAGCGCGGGCACGCCCCACACGCCGATGATGCGGCCGATCGAGTTGCGCAGCTTGCCGAGCTGGCTGCCGGGTGCGCCGGGCTCGTCGCGCCAGACCAGCGCGGCCAGCGCCACGATGGCGAACAGCAGACCGAGGCCGACCACCGCGACGCGCAGCCCGGGCTCGGCCTTCTTGCCGGCGGCGTCGAGCGGCCAGGCGATCTCGCGCAGGAACGGCGCCGAGGCCAGCTTCTGCGGGAACTCGTGGAAGTCGCGCGCCAGGATGACGGTGGTCGCCAGCGCGAGCAGGCCGAGGAGGGGCAGCGCGCGCATGCGGGTCTGCTTGCTGGTGACGTCGCCCAGGAAGGCGCCCACGACCAGGGCGCAGGCGGGCAGCGCGACGAAGGGGACGTCGCCGATCTTGCGCGCCCAGATCGACATCACGCCGTAGGCGGTGATCAGCCAGACCAGGATGGCGACCTGACCGAGCGCGCCGCGGCCGCTGCTGCGCTCGGGGCCGGGGCCGCCGACACCGTCGGCGCCCAGCACCGCGAAGCCCCACAGCGCGCCGCCGATGAGGACGCCGCTCCAGGGGAAGAAGCCGAAGCCGATGCGCTGCACCACGTAGTCGAAGCCCTGCTGGGTGTCGAGGCCACGCTGCACCGTGGTGGCCAGGATGGCGGACCAGCGCGGGGCGTCGCGCGGCGCGGTGACCAGGTCGACGTAGCCCCAGATGCCGATGAACAGGGCGACGGCGGCGAGGCCGGCGGCGATGGACAGGTTCGCCGGGGTGGCGGCGATCATGCGCTTGTTGTGGGCATCGCGCAGCAGGAGGCCCGCGAGCAGCGCGGCGGCGGCGCCGGCGCAGGGCAGGGCGACGCCGATGAGGGCGCCGCACGAGAAGTGCGCGCCGAGGCCCGCGGCGGCGGCCAGCGGGAGCCACAGCCAGGCGCGCTTGCTGCGCTCCTCGGTGGAGGCGATGACGGGGGCCAGGAAGGCGATGACCAGGGCGGTCATCGTCATCGAGGTCACGTCACCGCCGAGCTGGCGAGCCTGGAACAGGAAGCTGGCCGAGGTGCCCAGCGCGATGGCGGCGTAGATCCCCGAGCGCGGGCGCCACAGCCACGACGCCGCGAAGGCGACCGCGGCCATGCCCAGCGCGCCGAGCAGCGCCAGCGGCAGGCGCAGCGCCCACTCGCTGAGGCCGAGCAGCTTGGCGGCCTGCACCAGGATGCGCGTCTGCAGCATCGGGTGCGCGCTGGTGGGGCCGGCGGCGTCTCCCTTGCTGTGCGCGCTGACGGTGTCGACGATGGTGGTCTCGTAGGGCTCCCAGAAGCCGAAGCTGCCCAGGCCGGGGAGGAAGAGGAGCAGGCCGAGCAGGAAGGCGACCGCGGTGACGCCGAACGGATTGTCGAGGCGGCGGCGCAGGTCGCGCAGCGGGTCGGAGGCGGCCATGCGCACGCCCGAGATGGCCGACAGGCTGGGCTTGCTGGTGGCGGCGGGCGCGGCCGGCTTGTCGGCGGCCGGCTTGTCGGCGGCCGGCTTGTCGACTGCGGTGGCTGGGGGCGCCTTGTCGGAGCGATCAGCCGGCTTGTCGGCCGATTGATCGGCCGGATCGCTCCCGGGCTTGCCCTCGTCGGCCATGGCGCCCAAGACTCTTATTCGGGTGTCCGGGCGCTTGCAACAGCTTTGTCCGCCCCGGCGCCCGGGTCGTGTGCGAACACGATCGAGCCCCCTGGGGGCAGCAGGCGCACCGCGTGCGCGAGGTCACGCTCGGCGATGAGGTCGCGCAGCCAGGTGGCGGGGGCGGCGAGGGACTCGGTCGACAGCGGGAAGGTGCCGTGGTGGATGGGGATGAGGGCGGTCGCGCCGAGGTCCTCGAACGCGTACAGGGCGTCGAGCGGGCTCATGTGGCGGCTGCGGAACGAGGCCGGCAGGTAGCCGCCGATGGGCAGCACCGCGACCTCGGGCGCGTGTCGCGCACCGATCTCGGCGAAGCCCGAAAAATAGGCCGAATCGCCGACGAACAGCAGGCTGGGGCCGTCGCCCTCGACGAGGTAGCAGCTGGCGCCGCGGTGGCGCAGGCCGCCGCCGTCGTGGCGTACCGGGTGAGCGCTCACGCGCACGCCGTTGTGCGCCGCCATGCTGGTGCCGTGGGCCAGCTCCAGCACGCGGGCGAAGCCGATGTCGGCGACCAGGTCGGCGCAGCGCGGCGGGGTCACGATGGTGGCGCGCTTCGGGAGCCGGGCCAGGGTGGCGTGATCGAGGTGGTCGGGGTGCGCGTGGCTGATGAGGATGAGGTCGACGTCGAGCTCGGGGGCGCCGAGGCCGGGTTCGATGGCGCGCTTGACGCCGCCGGCCCAGCGCGACAGCACCGGGTCGCACACGATGTGTGACTGGCCGTAGCGCAGCAGGACCGAGGCGTGGCCGATCCATGTCACCGCGAGCTCGCCAGGACGGACCGCGGGCAGCGGGTGCGCGGGCGGCTGGCGCGGCTGGGTCAGGGCGGTGCCCAGCCAGCGCAAGAGGTAGCTGCCGCCACGCAGGTGCGCCGCACGGTGCAGACGCGCGAGCTCGAGGGCGCGGGCGGCGGCGGAAAAGGACACGGAACACTCTACAACGTGTGCTTCGTGGAGGTTGCGGGCGGGTGTCGAGACAATCACCGCAGGTTGCGATTCGCACCACGGGTGGGCGGATCTGTCACGCCTGGGTCCGCACGGCGCGTGATGCGGCGCGGAGTTCGCTGCTGGCACGAGGGGTGCTCACCCGGACTCGCGCGTCAGCGCCAGGAGGGCTCCATGAGCACCCGCGTGGTCTGCGTCGGCTTTGCCCTCGTGTTGGCTTCGGCAAGTGTAGCGGCAGCCGCCGTGCAGCAACCCGGGGGGGCGACCATCCCGGCCTCGATGGGCTGCGCCAGCGGGAAACCCAGCGGTCTGGCCGCGACCTTCGCGTGTGTGTGTCGCGACCCCGGGGTGTGCAACATCGGCGCGGTGTGCAGCGCGCCGGGCAGCTGCGACAACGGCCTCAGGTCGACCTGCGAGACCACGCTGACGCACGCGTTCAACGACAACACCTGCATCCCGTCGCAGCTCAGCGGGCTGGATCCCTATTCGCAGGCGTCGCTGACGCCCGACACCTTTCGCCCCAGCTGTCCGCTGACCTTCACCGTGGTCACGCGCGGGACGGCCATCTTCCGCAACGTGTTCGGCTGGTACAACGTCACCGGGCAGTCGCCGGCGATGAGCGATCTGCACCCGATGCTCGACTGCAACGCGGCGACCGGGGCCAGCGCGGTGCTCGATCTGGTCAGGCACCCCGACTATCGCGGCGGCGAGATCGGCTTCTTCATCGCCACGCCGGAGTCGCGCAGCGCGCGTGGCACCTGCGCCGGCGGCAACTGCTGCGCGACGCTGGCGCGGCTGAGCGCGGGAGAGGGGCACCTGTACTTCTCGCAGCGCACCTTCAACGCCGACAGCGCGGGCGCCGCGGCGTCGATCATCCATCTGCTGACCTACCAGAGCGTGATCACACCGCGGAAGTTCTACTTCGCGTGGGAGGACATCTACGGCGGGTCGAACAACGACTTCACCGACTTCGTGACCGGCGTCGAGGGCATCGAGTGCGCCGGCGGCGGCGAGGCCTGTGACACCGGGCGGCCGGGGGTGTGCTCGTACGGCGTCACCAAGTGTCAGGGCGCGGCGCTGGCGTGTGTGCCCGTCGAGGGTGGCGGCGCCGAGCAGTGCGACGGCCTCGACAACGACTGTGACGGCATGACCGACGACGGCGCGACCTGTCCTGGTGCCACCGAGGTGTGCCAGGACGGGCGCTGCGTGCCGCACTGCGAGCTCGACCAGGAGTTCGTGTGCGCGCTCGGGCTGTCGTGCAACGTGACGACCGGGCTGTGCGGCGAGGCCGCGTGTGCGGGCGTGAGCTGTCCGTCGGGGCAGGTGTGCCGCGGCGGCAGCTGCGTGGCGCCGTGTCAGGGCGTGGTCTGTCCGCATGGGCAGGTGTGTCGCGCCGACCGCTGCATGGACCCGTGTGCGGGGGTCAGCTGCGGGGCCGGGCTGGTGTGCGCGCAGGGGCTGTGCGTGCCTGGCTGTGGGCAGTGCGGCGGGGTGCTGTGTGGCGCGGGCGTGACCTGTGACGCGGCGAGCGGTCGCTGCGAGGACCGCAGCTGCACGGGCGGCTGTGCGGCCGGGCTGTTCTGCAAGGCGGGCAGCTGTGTCGATGGCTGTGCGGGCGCGGTGTGTCCGCGCGGGCAGGCGTGCAGCGCGGGGCTGTGTGGTGGTCCCGGCGGGGGCGTCGGCGGCGATGGCGGCCTGGGGGGCGGCGATGGCGGCGGGGGTGGCGGTGATGGGATGCTCGATGAGGATCCAGGCGCGGCGAACCCTGCCTGTGGGGCGTGCGCGCAGGGCGGCGTGGGGGGGCGCGGGCCGGGCGGCGCGAGGAGCGCGGCGGTGCTGGCGCTGGCGATGATGATGGCTGTGGTGGTGCTGGCGGTGCGTCGGCGTCGGCGGTAGCGATGCTGGGCAGGGCGAGCACGAGGCCGAGCGGGAGCACGAGGCCGACGTGGCTCGCTGTCCTGGGACTTGTGGTGCTGACGAGCTGTGGGGGCGGGGCGGGCGAGGGCGGCGGCGACGCCGGTGATGGTGGCGCTGGCGGAGATGGCGCGGAGGCGGATCGGACAATGTCCGCCCCTCCGGGGGCGGGGCGGACATTGGGGGCGATCGTGTTGCCTTCGGGCGCGGTGCGCTTCCGGCTGGCCTCGGCGCGGGCGACCCGGGTCGAGCTGTCGGTGTATGCGACGGCGCTGGCGGCGCCGGCGGCGCTGACGCGGGTGCTCGCGCACCTGCCGGGCAGTGACTACTTCGAGGTCGTGGTCGAGCCGGCCGAGTTGCAGGCGGCGGGCGTGACCGGGACGATCTACTACGGCTATCGAGTGTGGGGGCCGAACTGGCCGTGGGACGCGGGGTGGCAGCCGGGGTCGCTGGCGGGCTGGGTGGCCGATGTCGACAGCGCGGGCAACCGCATGAACCCGAACAAGCTGCTGTTCGATCCCTATGCGCTCGAGCTGTCGCATGATCCGGTGAATCCGGCGCAGCTGGACGGGCGGCCCTACCGGGTCGGTGGTGAGCGTGCCGTCGACAGCGGGCCGGTGGCGCCCAAGGGGATCGTGCTGGTGGATGAGGTGGTGGCGGCGACGGCGACGCGGCCGACGCGCGCGCTGCGCGACGACGTCATCTACGAGGTGCACCTGCGCGGGCTGACGCGCAACGACGCGGCGGCGGGGGCCTGCGCGGGGACCTATGCGGCGGCGGCGGCGCGGGCGCCGGCGCTGGCCGCGCTGGGGGTGACCGCGCTGGAGCTGTTGCCGCTGCAGGAGACGCAGAACGACGCCAACGACGTGGTGCCCGACAGCGCGGCGGGGGACAACTACTGGGGCTACTCGACGCTGAGCTACTTCGCGCCCGACCGCCGCTACGCCTGCGACCGCACGCCGGGCGGGCCGACGCGCGAGCTGCGCGCGATGGTCGAGGCGTTTCACGCGGTGGACATCAAGGTGTTCGTCGACGTGGTCTACAACCACACCGCGGAGGGAGGTGGCAGCTCGCTGCTGTCGCTGCGCGGCCTCGACAACGCGACGTACTACCAGCTGGCGGCGGACGCCACGCGGTTCCAGGACAACACCGGGATCGGGGCCAGCACCAACGCGCGCAGTGCGCTGTTCCGTGACCTGGTCATCGACTCCCTGCGCTACTGGCAGATCGCTCTCGGCGTCGACGGCTTCCGCTTCGATCTGGCGCCCATCCTGGGCAACGGCTGCGACCGCGGCTGTTTTCGCTTCGATCGCGATGATGGCAACGGGGTGCTGCGGCGCGCGGTGCGCGAGTTGCCCGCGCGCGGCGAGGCCGGCGGCGCCGGGGTGGACCTCATCGCCGAGCCGTGGGGCATCGGCGCCGGGACCTACCAGATCGGGAACTTCCCGCCCGGCTGGGCCGAGTGGAACGGCCAGTATCGCGATCTGGTGCGGCAGGATCAGAACCAGCTCGGCGTCACCGCCGTGACGCCCGGCTGGTTGTCTGCCCGCCTGGCGGGATCGCCCGAGCTGTTCGGCGACGACGGCCGCCGCCCCTGGCACTCGGTGAACTACCTGGTGTCACACGACGGGTTCACCCTGCGCGATCTGTACGCGTGCGCCGCCAAGCGCAACGACCAGCCCTGGCCGAGCGGCCCCAGCAACGGCGGCGACGACGACAACAAGTCCTGGGACCACGGCGGCGACCCCGTCCGCCAGCGTCAGGCCGCGCGCACCGGCATGGCGCTGCTGCTGCTGTCCGCCGGCGTCCCCATGTTCACAGGCGGCGACGAGCTCCTGCGCAGCCAGGCCTGTAACAACAACCCCTACAACCTCGACTCGCCCGCCATCTGGCTGGAGAACGCTGGCGAAGCCAGCGTTGACGAAGCTGCCTTCGCGACCTTCGTGCGTCGCCTGATCAGCTTCCGCCGCGCGCACGCCGCGCTGCGCCCGCTGAAGTACTGGAGCGGCACCCAGGTCACCTGGCACGACACAGACGCTGCGCGTTTGGCCGGCGCCGCCATGGACGACGCCAACCGCCAGTTCCTCGGCATGCGCCTCGACGGCGCTGCCCTCGGCGACAGCGCCCGCGCGATCTACGTGGCCTACAACGGCGACGACGCCGCGGTGCGCATCACCCTGCCCGCGCCAGGCCCCAGCACCCACTGGTACCGCGCCGCCGACACCGCCCCCTGGCTCGAGGACCAGCAGAACATCCACGAGGCCGGAGCCGAGTACCGCATGCAGGGCACCACGTACGACCTGGCCGAACGGTCACTGGCGCTGTTCGTCGAGCGCTGACCGTGGTTACTGCTGCTTCCCAATCTCCGCCCGCACCAGCTTGCCGCGCGCGTCGATCACGCCGGTCCAGTCGAAGGTGCGTTCGGCCTCGAGGTCGGCGCGGGTGGGGTAGATGTGGCCTTCCATGAGGATGCTGTCGTCGGACAGCAGGCGGTAGGTGTCGGGGAGGCCGGTGCCGGGGGCGCCGCGGCCCTTGAGGATGAGCTCCCAGCGCTGCTTGCCCTTGGCGGTGAAGCGCACGACCCAGGCGGTGCCGGCCATGCTGGGCTTGTAGTAGGCCTGGGCGGACATCACGATGTCGCCGCTCGGAGCCTCGACCGCGCTCATGCCCTCGTAGGTGGCGTAGCCCTTCTTGCGCAGCTCCTTGCGCCACAGCACCTTGCCGGCGGCGTCGAGGCGGGCGATGAAGGCGGCGGTCTTGCGGCCGCCCTTGGGGGGCGCGTCGTCGCCGATGGTGCCGACGATGATCAGGCCCTTGTCGGCGGTGCGCAGGCAGGACGACAGGAAGGCGACGCGGTTGCCGATCAGGCGCTGGTGGTAGGAGTACAGGCTGACGCCGTTGCTGCGGGCCCACTGCTCGCAGGTCGCGAGCAGCGCGGGGTCGCGCGGCGCGGCGGGACCCTTGCCGAGGTTTGGCGTGTTGCCGAGGTCCTCGTGCTGGGCGTCGATGGCCAGCGGCTCGGCGTGCACGGCGGTGGCTGCCAGCACGGTCAGCGTCAGCGCGGCGAGGGCGGACATCGCAGCCTGGGAGGTGGCGCGGATCCAGCGCATCAGAAGACTCCTCGGAGAAGCAGGCCGACGGACTCGGTGGTCCCCACTGGCGCGGGGACCACCTCGGTCGTGGTGCGTCCGGCGCGCACGCCCAGGTAGTAGAGGATGCTGCCGGTCAGCACCGCGGCGCCGCCGACGCCGTAGCAGATGTACATGTTGCGCTCGGCGGCCTCGCCGTCCTGCTCCTTGAGCTCCAGCGTGTCGCTCCACCTGCCGCCCATGCTGCCCTCGGTGACCTCGTCGGCCAGGCTGCTCGCGCGGACGCCGAAGTAGATCCCGAGGCCTGCCGTGAGCAGACCGGCGGCGCCGATGCTGAGCCCCGCGATGCGCAGACCGCGGCCGCCACCTCTGTGCACGATGATGGTCGGCTCGGTCTCGGGCTCGGGCAGCGGCCCCAGGTCCCTGGTCAGCTCGTCGAGGCGCAGCATGGCGATCTCGACGCCGGGACCCACGGTGTCGATGGACAGGTACCTGCTGTAGTAGGCCTGCGCCTCACGGCGCTGACCGCCCTCGTAATAGGCCTGCGCGATGTTGAACAGCAGCACCGGCGCCGGGCGCAGCTCGTGAGCGCGCAGGAACTCGCGCGCGGCGGCGTCGAACTCCTTGGCCTCCATGTGCTGCTGTCCCAGCCTGAAGTGGGCCGCGGCCTCTTCGACGGTGTCGGCGCGCGCCGCTCGAGGGACCGCCGCGACGACCACCAGCAGCACGAAGAGTTGCAGCTTGTGCACGATCACCTCACGGGCTTGGCGTAGGGGTCGAAGATCACGGTGCCGGGTGACTTCGACGGCGACGGCGACGGCGACGGCGGAGGCTGCGCGGTCACGGTGGGGGACGGGGACGCCGCCGGGGAGGCCGACGCCGTCGGTGACGGCCTCTGGGTCTTGCCATGCTTGCGGCCGGTCGAGGCGACCGGCGAGGCGCTCGGGGTCTCGGCCACCCCGGCATCAGGTACCGGTGCCGTCGCCACCGCGCCGTCGGGCGGCAACACCGGCGTCACCACCGGCGCCAGCGACGGCGTCGGCGGTGCGCTCTCCGTGCCCGCGCCGCTGCCCACTCCCGCGCCCGACCCGCCCGCACTGCCCGTCACTCCACCGCGCCGGTGTTCGCGCGCTCGCACCTGCCACACCACCACCGCCGCGCCCGCTGCCAGCAGCGTCACCGCGGCCCCGACGCCCAGCCACCTGCGCCGCACCGAGCGCGCCCTGGAGCCGCTGCTCTGCCCGGCCGCCTGCGACAGCGTGGTCGGCGAGCCGAAGCGCACATTGCTGGTGTCGGCCGGCGGCAGCGCCGGCGCGGACGGCATGAGGTCGTCCTCGGTCACCGCGCCCAGGGGGCGCAGCACACCTGGCGCGACGCCGGCCAGCGCCGTCCGCAAGCCCACGCGCAGCTCATCCGTCGTGGTCAGCCGTCGCGCCGCCTCGCGCGACAGCGCGCCTGCCACCAGCTCGACGAACGCCGCCGGCGCATCGGGGCGCAGCGGCAGCAGCGCCTCGGGCTCACCGAAGGCGATGCGATGCAGCAGCGCCGGCACGCTGGTGGCCTTGAACGCGGGCCGTCCGGTCGCCATCTCGAACAGCATCGCGCCCATGGCCCACACGTCCGCCGCCGGGCCGATGCGCTCCGATTCGCCGTTGGCCTGCTCGGGCGACATGTACGCCGGGGTCCCGATCAGCCGGTCGTCCGTGGTCTTGAAGGCCGAGTCGCGGATCTTCGAGACTCCGAAATCGAGCAGCTTGGCGCGCACCTCGCCCGAGTCGTCCTCGACCAGGAAGATGTTCTGCGGCTTCAGATCGCGGTGCACGATCCCGGCCCGGTGCGCCGCCGCCAGCGCCGACAGCACTTGATCCGCGATGCGCGCCAGCAGCGGCCACGGCAGCGGTCCGCGCGCCAGCCGCTCGCCCAGGTCCTCCCCGCGCAAGAGCTCCATGATCATGCACGGAGCGCCGTCGGGCAGCTGCTCCCAGTCGATGACCTCGACCACGTTGGCGTGGCGCAGCGTCGCCACCACGTCGGCCTCGCGCTGGAAGCGCGCCAGCGCCTCGCCGTCGTCGGCCCGCCCCGCGGTCAGCGTCTTCATCGCGAACGACCGCTTCAGGCGCTGGTGGCGCACCTCGTAGACCGCGCCCATGCCGCCCTTGCCGAGCAGCCGCACCACCTCGTAGCGCCCCGCGATGATCTGCCCGAGCAGCGGATCTGGCCGCCCCGCCCCGGCGCCACCCAGGCCCGCGCCCGCGCCCGCACCTGCACCTGCCCGCCCGCGACTCACGACCGCTGCACCGCGCGCAGGCGCACATGCTCACGCGTGGCCTGGTAGCGCTCGACCAGCGCGGTGTGTCGCCGCGGCGCCACCCCGTCCTGCAGCGTCTCGTCGACCAGCTGCTCGACGTTGCCATACGCCGCGTGCAGCCGCTCCTCGAGCACCGCGCGCCCCAGCGCCCGATCGATCGACTCCTCGGTCAGCGCGTCGACCTCGCCGCTGAGCTCGCTGGCGACCTCTCCGAGGCGCCGCTCCAGCTCGCCGATCTGGTGATCGAGATCGCCCAGCGCACGCCCGGTCAGCCGCTGCTGATCACTCACGTACAAGAGCTCGCCCAGCGCGAAGCGCAGCGCCGCCTCGCGCTCGCGCCGGGTCTGCTCCAGCGCGGTGATGCGTGCCTCCAGCGCGCTGATCTGCGCGTCCACCCGCGCCAGCTCGTCCTTGGCCTCCTTCAGCGCGGCCACCGAGATCAAGAGGTGCACGCCGCCGAGGCCCTGATCGACCAGCGCCTCGGCCAGCTCGAGCAGCAGCTGCTGGGCGCTGTGGCGCAGCACCTCGACCGGCAGCTGCACCGTCTCGGCGCGCCCGATCTCCTCGGGCAGCGCCGACACCGCGGTGTGGTCGCCCAGGCCGGCTGCGCGCTCCGACTCGTGCGTCTCCAGATGGTCGAAGTCGCCGACGACCGGCATGCGGCGCGGCCCGGTCGACACCTTGTGCGTCCCGAAACCCGGCACCTGCTCCAGCGCCACGCGCAGCTCGCGCCCGGTCTGGAAGCGCAGGTCGGGCGACTTCTCCAGGCAGCGCAGGATGACCGCGTCCAGCTGCGGCGGGATGGTCCATGGGCTGAGCTGGCTGGGCGCGCGCGGCTGCTGCGTCATGTGCCCGTTGACGATCTCGAGCTGGCGCCCGGTGAACGGCGCCTGCTTGCACAGCAGCTCGAAGCCGATGCAGCCCAGCGCGTACAGATCGCTGCGCGGGTCGACCGTGCCGGCCAGGTGCTCGGGCGCCATGTAGTCGGGCGTGCCGAAGACCTCATCCTGCCGGGTCGGTGCCACGCTGTCCTGGTACTCGGGCGCGATGATCTTGGCGATGCCGAAATCCAGCACCTTGAGGACGTCGACCTGGCCGCGGTGCTGGGTCAGCATCAGGTTGGCCGGCTTCAGATCGCGATGCACCACGCCGCGCGCGTGGGCGTGGTCGATGGCGTCGGCCAGCTGGGCCAGGATGTGCAGCGTGCGCGCCACCGGCAGCGCGCCGACGCGCTCCAGCAGGCTGTCGAGCCGGTCGCCCTCGGCGTACTCCATGGCCAGGAAGAAGCGCCCATCGGGCAGCTGCCCGAAGTCGTACACACCCACGATGTTGGCGTGCTGGACCCGGTTGGTCGCGCGCGCCTCGCGGCGGAAGCGCGCCACGAAGTCGGGGTCGCTGGCCAGCTCGACGTGCAGGATCTTGAGCGCCTCGTGGCGGCGCAGCACCAGGTGCTCGGCCAGGTAGACCTCGCCCATGCCGCCCTCACCCAGCTTGCGCAGGATCCGGTACCGCCCGGCATGCACCGTCCCCACCATTGGCCCGTCGATTATAGCGCGCATACCTCCATCCCGTATGATGAGGCATGACGCGGCAGGCGCTGGCAGTGCTGGTGCTGGTCGGCAGCGCGAGCTGCTACGACCCCCGCGTGCGCGCCGGCCTGAACTGCGGCCCCCATGGCGAGTGCCCCGGCCAGCAGCGCTGCGTAGCCGACATCTGCGGCGGCGAGCTGCCCGACGCCGGTGACATCGACGCCGATCTCGGCCCCTACGAGCTCACCGTCAACTTGACCGGGCTGACCGGGCCGACCGGCGCCGCGGTGCGCTCGAACCTCGAGGGCATCGACTGCGGCACCAGCTGTGAACACAGCTACCCGCCGGGCACCCAGGTCATGCTGCGGGTCGACCTCGAGAACGGCTCCAACCTGCGCTTCAAGGGCTGGCGCGGCGCCTGCGCCGGCCTCGACACCGAGTGTCTGCTCAGCATGGACGGCGATCGCGTGGTCACCGCCGAGTTCGTGGCCGTCACGCACAACCTGGTGTTCGTGACCCGCAACTCCTACAACCTGCGCGTGCTCGGCCAGGGCGCGTTCGACAACAACTGCAACGGCGCCGCCAGCGCCGCCGGTCTCAACAACACCAGCAACGACGGCTTCCGCGCCTGGGTCTCCGACGAGCAGACCACCGCCATCAACGATCTGGCCGGCGCGCGCGGCTGGGTGCGCATGGATGGCCTGCCGGTGTTCGACGCCCTGACCGACATCGACGCGGGCCGCATCTTCAACCCCATCTCGATCGACGAGGGCGGTCGCGAGGTGCTGGCCCAGGTGGTCACCGGCACCCACGCGGACGCCAGCGCCGGTGATCACTGCAGCGGCTGGACCGGCGGCGGCCTGGTCACGCTGGGCCAGAGCACGGGTGGACCCACGACCTGGACAGACCACGCGACGCCGAGCTGCTCGACCGTCTTGCGTGCCCCAATCTACTGCTTCCAGCGCACCCAGAACCTCGCCCTGGTGCTGCCGCCGCCGCCTGTCGGCAGCAAGCGCCTGTTCGTCACCCGCGGCAGCTTCACCCCTGGCCTGGGCGGGCTGGACCGCGCCGACGCCCTGTGCGCGGCCGAGTCGCCCACCGACAGCAGCGCCCCGTTCCGAGCCCTGCTGTCGCGGGACGGCCAGCCCGCAGGCAACCTGCTCGCCGCCACCACGGCCTACTCCTCGATGTCGGGCCAGCTCATCGCCAGCGGCCGCGAGCTGCTCGACGGCGCGCGCCTGCACACCGGGATCTGGCAGCATGGCGATGGCGGCTTCCTGTTCGCACCCACCGTCGCCGAGCGCCAGGTGCGCACCGGCTCGACGCGCCCGTCGCTGGTCTCGGGTGACTGTGGCAACTGGTCGTCTACCTCGGGCGCGACCACGAACGGCCTCGCCAGCGAGATCGTGGGCTGGTGGGCCACCGTGTTCAGCCAGCCCTGCGCCGACGCCATGCGCTTGTACTGCGTCGAGCAGTGATCTCGTATCATCTGACCATGCGCTCGCAGGTCGCGCTGGTCGCAGTCTCGGCGCTGGTCGTCGTGGGCTGCTATGACCCGCGCGTGCGCGCCCGGCTGGAGTGCGGCCCCAACGGCGAGTGCCCGGGTGACCAGCGCTGTGTCGACAAGGTGTGTGGCGGCGACCCGGTGCAGCCCGACGGCGGGCCGGTCTTCCTCGATGCCGATCTCATCGGCCCCTACGACCTCACGGTGCAGCTGGTGGGGGCACCCGGGGCCCAGGTGCGCTCGGTCGCCCCGGGCATCGACTGCGGCCCCGCGTGCAGCGCCAGCTACCAGCGGGGCACCCAGGTCGTGCTGCGCGCCGTGCTCAGCAATGGCTCGGGGCTGCGCTTCGCGGGCTGGCGCGGCGATTGCGCCGGCATCGACGTCGAGTGTCGCCTCACCATGGATGGCCCGCGCGACGTCACCGCGGTGTTCGAGGTGCAGACGCACAACCTGGTCTTCGCCACCCGCACGCCGCTGAGCACGCGGCTGACCAGCGCGGCCCTGTATGACGCGCGCTGCAACACCGCCGCCAGCGCCGCCGGCCTCAACAACGCCAGCGGCACCGCCTTCATGGCCTGGACCTCCGACACCGGCTCCACGGCGCTGCAGCGGCTGACCGGCACTGGCGCGCGCGGCTTCGTGCGCATGGACGGCCTGGCCTTCACCGATCGGCTGTCCGATCTGGTCACCGGCAACATGGTCTTCAACCCGGTGCTGTTCGACGAGGGCGGCCGCGAACTGGTGGGCAACGTCGCCACCGGCACCTCGCCGCAGGGCCAGGCGCTGTCACACTGCGCCGGCTGGACCGGCGGGGACTCGGTAGCGATGGGCAGCACGACCGGCGGTCCGCTGACCTGGACCTACTACACCTTCCCGACCTGCTCGCTGACCACGATGGCGTCGTTCTATTGCTTCCAGCGCAGCTTCGCCGCCGCCATCGTCGATCCCACCATCAGCCCGAGCCAGAAGCGGCTCTTCGTGACCCGGTCCAAGCACACGCCGGGCGCTGGTCTGGCCGCCGCCGACGACCTGTGCACGCGCGAGGGGCCGCCGAGCAGCGCCGGGTGGAAGGCGCTGCTGGCCCGCGGCACCCAGCCGGCGGCCGCGATGCTGGACGCCGGCACGATCTACATCTCGATGCAGGGCCACATCATCGGCAGCGGCCGCGAGCTCATCGACAACGGCCGCCTGCGCAGCGGGATCTGGCAGTACGCCGACCTGGGCTTCTTCGACGAGCTGTCGCCGTCGGCGCCCCAGGTGCTGACCGGGACGTTCACCCCGACCACGCCGGGCCCGGTGTGCGGCGACCTCATGGTGACCGCCACCGGGTACGCGGCCAACGGCATGCTCAACGACACCCAGCGCTGGTGGAGCCGCGACATGACCTCGCAGCCGTGCGGCGCGTCGATGCGCTTGTACTGCGTGCAGCAGTAGCTCAGCCGACGCTGCTCAGGAACTGCTCCAGCTCGGCGGTGATCAGCGCGGGCTCCTCCAGGGTCGACGTGTGGCCGGCGCGCGGCACCACCACGAACTTCGCGCCCGCGATGGCGTCGGCCATTTGCCGCGAGCGCGCCGAGGCCACGGCGACATCGCCGGCGCCGCTGAGGACCAGCGTGGGCGCGCCGATCTTGTGCAGCTCGGGCGCGATGGGCTTGCGCGTGATGACGCCGAGGATGGCGTGGCGCATGCCCTTCATGTCGTTGTCGAGCAGGCGCCTGCGCAGGGCGTCACGCTCGGCGGCGTGCGCCGCGTCGGTCAGGAAGGCGCGACCGAACATGATCTTCATGACGGCGCCGACCAGCGGGCGCATGCCGAACAGGCGCTCGACGGCCAGCATGGCGCGGTACCGGGGTCGGTTCCAGAACGGCTCGGCGTCGGCCGCGGTCTCCAGCAGCGACAGCGAGCGCAACAGCTCCGGCCGGCGCGCCGCCACCCGCATGCCGATGAAGCCGCCCATCGACAGGCCCACGAAGTGGCACGGCCCGAGCTTCAGCTGCTCGATCAGCGCGATCGCGTCTCTTGACAGCGTGTCCATATCATAGCCGCTGTCTGCCGCAGGACTCTGCCCCTGTCCGCGAAAGTCGAAGCTGATGCAGCGATACCGATCGCGCAGCGCCGCGACCTGCGGGGCGTACATCGCGCCGCTCCACAGCAGGCCATGCGAGAAGACGATGGGCGGCCCGCTGCCGCCGCTGTCCTCGACCCACAGCTTGGCCCCGTTGACGTCCATCAGCGCCATCGCTCTACGCCGCCCCTTTCGCGCCGGAACCGGAGCCGGACAAGCCTTTCAGCGCGCCGCGCTGGAAGGCCTGCGCCACCCCCTTCAAGGTCACGAACTCGTACTCCGGCGCCAGCCGATCGAGCGTCGCCTCCATGGCGCGCAGCTTGTCGGTCAGCGGCACCCGCAGATCATGCTGCTTGGCCACCAGCTCGCCCGGGATGCCGTCGTGCTCGGCGTCGCACAGGTCGATGCCGTGACACTCCAGGTTGAACACCGGGCGCGAGCGCATGGCCTCCAGGATGCGGGTGCGCACCGCGACCGGGGTCGCCACCAGGTAGGTGCCGATGGCCGGCACACGCAGCCCGGGCGTGACGCCGATGGGCAGCTCCAGCAGCGGCGACTGCCCGCGCCGCCATGGCGAGCGCGGATGCGGCCGGTACGGATCGGTCGGCGCCAGCAGCGCGCGCGGATCGCCCAGCACCGCGCCCGACCAGCGCCCCATCACACCCATCGCCGCCATCACCGCGGCCTTGGCGCTGTAGTACAGCGGGGCCGGGAACACCGACGAGTCGTACAGGTAGCCGGCCGCCGCGACCTCGTCGAGCAGCGCCACCGAGACGTCATAGCCCGGGGCGCGGAAGCCGACCGGCCCGGCGCCGCCCATGACCTCGCGCAGCAGCGTGTGCGCGCGCCCGAGCTCGCGCCGGATGACGCCGCGATCGCGCCGCGCCAAGTCGTAGAAGTGCGAGTACGAGTGGTTGCCGAGCTCGTGGCCGGCCTTGGCCAGCGCAGCCAGCTGCGCGCGCGCTGCCTTGGCCGCCTCGGCCGCGTCGCCGCCGCCCTCCAGCTCGAGGTCGCGCCCGACCACGAACAGCGTGGCCGGGATGCCGCGCCGCGCGAACAATGCGGAGAAGCGCGGCAGCGCCCGCCGCATGATGATGTCGCTCAGGCCCGGCGGTGGCTCACCCAGGCCGTGGATGCGGTAGTAGCACTCGATCGAGTCGAGATCGACCGACACCGCACACAGCTTGCGCGCCGCGGTCATGCCCGCTACCTGCGCCGCGACGGTGGCTTGCGCCCGGTCCGGATGGCATAGGTCAGCTTGACCAGGTTCTTGAGCACGTTGGGCACGCGCTTCATCAGGTTGATCGACGGCGGCCGCTTCTCGGTGACGTCGAGCGGGATCTCGACCACGTTCAGCCCCTCGCGCCCGGCGCGGATGACCAGCTCGCTGGCGAACAGGTCGCGGTCGACCACGCAGTGCCCCACCGTCTCCAGCAGGGTCTCGCGGCGGAACGCCTTCAGCCCGTGGGTGTCGGTGCCCTTGAAGCCGACCGCCACGCGCAGCATGCCGTTGATGACCTGGGTCGCCGCGCGCCGGAACGCCGGTCGCTTGTCGTGCGCGCCGTCCATCGCCTTGGACCCGACCACCATGTCGGCCTCGCCGCGCCCCAGCAGCGGCAGCGCGCGGGTGTAGAAGCCAGTGTCACAGAGGTCGATCTCGTCGCACACCACGTAGGTGCCGCGCGCGCGCAGGATGCCCTGCTTGAGCGCCTCGCCATAGTTGGGCTGCCCCAGCGAGTGGATCGACACCCCGGGGTAGCGCGCCGCCAGTTCGCCGCCGATCTCCACGGTGCGATCGCGCGAGCCGTTCTCGCTGAGCAGGATCTCGTAGCTCCAGGGCAGCCGGCTGAGCTTGTCGACCAGCTCCATGACCGACGACGCGAGGATGCCCTCCTCGTTGTAGATGGGGATGACGATGCTGAGGTCGAGGTCCAGGTTGCTCATGCGAGTGGCAGCTTCTTTTTCTGGGCTAGGCGTGAATGATGGGACGATCCTGCGCGGCGAGGCGGGCCTCGATGGTGGCCGCGACTTCACGGCCAGCCAGGATGCAGTCCTCCATCGCGTTGTAGGTCCAGAAGCCGTAGCGCCCGCGCGGGAAGACGTCGTGCGCCTCCAGCCAGGGTCGGATGGCGTTGACCGCCGCGTAGTAGTGCTGGTCGAACACCACGTAGGCGTACTCGATGTCCTTCAGCTCGGTGAACAGCACGTCATCGGGGCCCTTCAGCGCGCCGGTCGCGGCCAGCCCCTCGGCGACCTGGCGTGTGATGTCGGCCAGGTCGGGGCGCTCGCCGCGGTCCGACAGCTCGACATAGAACGAGCCCTTGCCGCGCGGGGCCATCGAGGGCACCGCGTTGGTGTAGATTCCGACGCGGTAGAACGGGTACTTCTCCTCGGGCACGTAGATCCAGTGGAAGTCGGCCTTGGGCCGCGACTTCGTGGCCAGATTCAGGTAGCGCAGGGTGGTGCAGCGCAGGCGCGCGGCGTGCTGCTCGATCTCGGGTGGCAGGTTGACCACGCGCTTGAGCAGTTCGGGCAGCGGGATGGTCATGACCACCGCGCGGTAGGGCCGCCACTCGCCGCCGATCTGGACCTTGCGCGCCGTCAGATCGATGGCGTCGAGCCCGGTCGCCAGCGCGACCTCGCCGCCCTTCATCTCCTTGATCAGGGCGCGCGTCATGGTCTCGATGCCGCCCTTTTTCGGGTACTGGAACGAGATGTTGTAGCCCAGCTCGGGCGGGATCGCGCCGACCGCGCCGCTGACGACCTCGTCGAGCTTGGGTCGCGGCACGAAGCGCGAGCACCACTCCGCCGTGATCTCGCGCGGGTGTACGCCCCACAGCTTGGCGTTGTACGGGATCATGAAGTGGCGCGAGATCCCGGGCCCGAAATGGCGCAGGCAGAACTCTTCGAAGTTGGCGGGCGGCGGCCGGTCGGGGCTGGCGCGCTCCTCTTCGTGGGCCTGGATGAAGCCGAGCAGACACTCCTTGGCGATCTCGGGCGGCAGGCCGTGCAGGTTGGCCTGGAACGGGAAGCGGGTCAGCACGCCGCTGGAGAAGATGCGCGCCTTGCGCGCCACCGGCGTCATCTTGTCGGGCAGGATGCGGGCGATCAGCGCCTTGGTGTAGTCGTCGCGCAGGTGCAGCCAGTGCCCGGTCTTGTCGAAGCGAAAGCCCTGCGTCTCGTCGGTGCGCGCGTGGCCACCCAGGCGGTCGTTCTTCTCGACCAGCAGCCAGGGGCGCGTCAGGTGCATGGCGGCCGAGATCCCGGTCAGGCCACCACCGAGGATCATGACCTCGGGCGGCTGGCGCGACTTCGTCCGTCGAGGGGCCGACATCCGGCGGGTGATAACACGCCGCCCGCGCGCAGTCCAAGGACTGAACCCTGAGGTAATGTGAGCGTCATCCGAAGGATATGATGGCCATGACGCATCGCCGAGACCTGCGCCTGCGCGTGCGCACCCTGCTGCCGCTGCCGTTCTTCGTCGGGGCGGGGGTGCGCATCGGCCTCAGCGGGGGCATGACCGCGGTCGAGCGCGCCCTGCTGCTGGGCACCGCTGCGGCCTATGTCGTGGTGGTCGCCGTGGTGTGGTGGCTGGAGGCGCGGCGCCAGGTGGTGACCGACGACCGCGGCGTGCGCATCGTCGGGCGGGTCCCGTCGGGGTCGCTGCGCGAGGTCGCGTGGGCCGACGTCACCACGCTGCGCCAGCGCGCCCCGGTCGGACGTGCGCGCGGCGGCGGCACCCTGGAGCTGACCACCGACGCCGGCCGCCTGCTGCTCGATGCTGGCTGGACGCAGCTGCCCGAGCTGATCCGCGCGGTCGCCGAGGCCACCACCGAGCCCATACTGGCCCGTCTCGAGCCGCAGCGCGCGGCTGGCGTCGTGCTGGCTTTCGGCGACGTCCGGGTCGAAGGCGACTCGCTCCTGTTCCCGCTGGTGCGCGGCGGCCTGCGTCGCGTGGCGTTCAGCGAGGTCACCGGGCTGCGCCTGCACCAGGGTGTCCTGGTCTTCTACCTGCCAGCCAGTGACACTGCGCAGGCCGATACTCCGCGCTGGATGCTGCGTGCGCTGTCGCGCCTCGAGAATCCGTATGCCCTGATGGAGATGCTGCTGCGTGGCGGCGCGGGGAAGCAGCCTGGCCCGCCACCGGGCCGCGGCGAATTGCCTCAGTCGTGATCCACCTCAAGCGCCCTGAACACCTGTCCGTGGTGGGCGCAACGACTTCCACGCTGGCGCCTTTCGGATGTATAGTCCGCGCAACCATTGCTGTCCGAGCGCTTGCTGGGCAGCCCTTGCCTAGCACTCTCGCTGGAGAGCTGCTGTTTTCTCGAGAAGAGAGGAGTTCCGTACATGAGAGCGAAAGGACTCGCCGCTGGAGCACTGTTCGTCGCGCTGGTGGCCGCCGCGCCGCGCGCTCGAGCCGTCCCGATCGAGGTCGGCGTCATGGGTGGCTACCACCTCTTCTCCAAGGACCTCGAGCTCGGCGTGCTCGATGAGGACAAGGTCGGCCAGCCCAAGAGCTTCATCGGGTTCGGCGCGCGCCTCGCCGTCGGCCTGTTCTCGCGCCTGATGGTCGAGGTCGAGGGTCGCTTCTTCCCCACCGACTCCGAGGACCTGACCTCCAACGACAGCGCCAGCGTGGTCGGCTACAACGCGCACCTGCTGTTCGACCTCACCAAGGGCAAGATCCGCCCCTTCATCCTCGCTGGTGGTGGCTTCCACACCATCTTCCCGGCCAGCTCGCTGGAGAACAACGCCAACCCGCTGCAGGCCATCAAGGGTGACACCGACGAGGCCTTCCACTACGGCGTCGGCCTCAAGTTCTGGCTGACCAAGTCGATCGGCATCCGCCTCGACCTGCGCCACTACCTGCCGCCGTCGTCGACCGACGAGTCGTTCACCAACGACTTCGAAGGTCTGCTCGGCGTGTCGTTCCGCTTCGGCGACAAGAAGGAGGCCGCCGAGCCCGAGCCGACGCCGGAGCCGACGCCCGAGCCCGAGATCATCGATACCGATGGTGACGGCATCAGCGACGACAAGGACACCTGCCCGAAGGACGCCGAGGACGTCGATCAGTTCGAGGACACCGACGGCTGCCCCGAGATCGACAACGACAAGGACGGCATCCGCGATCCCGAGGACAAGTGCCCGAACGAGGCCGAGACCATGAACGGCGTCGATGACGAGGACGGCTGCCCCGAGGTCGACAGCGACAACGACGGGCTGTTCGGCTCGGCCGACAAGTGCCCCGACGTGGCCGAGGACAAGGACGGCTTCCAGGACGACGACGGCTGCGACGATCCCGACAATGACGGTGACGGCGTGATGGACGCCCTCGACCAGTGCCCGGCCGAGATGGAGACCCGCAACGGCTACAAGGACGACGACGGCTGCAAGGACGACGTGCCGAAGGCGCTGAAGAAGTTCACCGGCGTCATCAAGGGCATCAACTTCAAGGTCGGGTCGGACCTGATCGAGAAGAAGTCGTTCAAGCTGCTCGACAACGCCGCCAAGGTCCTGGCCGAGTTCGTCGACGTGCGCGTCGAGATCTCGGGTCACACCGACAGCGACGGCTCGCGCGATCTGAACCTCGACCTGTCGGGGCGTCGCGCCGAGTCGGTCAAGAACTACCTGGTCGGCAAGGGCATCGGCGCGGACCGCATCGTGGCCATCGGCTACGGCCCCGACAAGCCGATCGGCGACAACAAGACCAAGAAGGGCAAGGCGGAGAACCGTCGCACCGAGTTCCGGCTGATCCAGCCGGGCGAGGCGATGCCGGTGGCCCCGACCCCGGATGGCGCTGCGACCCCGCCCTCGCCGTAACCCGCACCAGCACTGAATGACGAAGGCCCCCAGCAACTCACCGCTGGGGGCCTTTTGTTTTGCAGAGAGACGGAGACGGAGGCGGAGACGGAGACGGAGGCGGAGACGGACAACCGCAGCTGGTTGCTGCGCAACCAGCTACGGTTGAAAGATCCCCACCCGCTTCGTCGCACTCGCCGTCAGCCCATCCGCGTCCGTCACTTCCAGCGTCATATCCACCGGCCGATCCCCCGCCAACCTGATCTTCAGCTCCGCCCCGGTGACCTTGCCGCTCTCGATGCGCGCGCCATCCGGCAGCGTCCACTTGAACTCGAGCGGGAACTTCCCCGTCGGGTCGTCGAACGGGTCGGCCGAGGTCTTGCCCGACAGCTCGACCACGGTCACGAAGGCGTCGCCCTCGCGCACATAGCCAGGCGTCAGGGACAGCCGTGCCACCGGCGGGTGGGACAGCTCGGCCTCGCAGCCCAGCGCACCCAGGCCCAGGCTCGCCCCGGCCAGCCCCGCCCACAGCCATTTGCGCCAGGCGCCCATTTCGGGCCGACTATAGCCGCTTGTCCGCCCCATCGCGAGCGAGTACGATGGTCGAAATTTCAGTGTGCGCGGTAGCATTCGATGTCACCCGCGCTCACGACCGAGGCCAAGGCGACGACACCCACCATGCCCACGCTCACCATGGAAGAGGTCATCGAGCGCTACTGGCGTCGCCTCTACAATTTTGCCTTCCGAATGACGCTCAACCGGGAAGAGGCCGCCACCGTCGTCGAGGAGACGCTGCTGCGCACCTATGTCGGCCAGGGCAAGATCCCGCCCGACGTGACCCAGGTCGAGCCGTGGCTGCTGCGCATCGCGGCCCACGTGGTCGAGAAGCGTGTCTCCAAGGGGCAGGACGTCAGCTTCGATCTGCTCGACGAGACGCTGCGCAGCGAGGCCACGCGCACCGATGTGCAGCGCGGCCTCAACGATCCCGAGAAGAGCTACATGCTGTGGGAGCTCAAGCAGGGCTGCATGACCTCGGTGGTCAACTGCCTGTCTCCCGGCGAGCGCATCGCCTTCGTGATGACCGTGATGATGGGCTTCTCCGAGGAGCACGCCGCCAAGGTGCTGGGCATCTCGGGCAGCGCCTACAAGGTCCGGCTGTCGCGCGCGCGCAAGAAGGTGACCGACTACCTGGCGCCGCGCTGCGAGCACGTCGAGCCCTCGAACCCGTGCCACTGCCCGAGCCGCCTCGGCGTCGCGCTGTCCAAGGGCTTCATCGCGCAGCCCCAGGTCAGCGAGGTGCGCCTGCGCGATCGCCAGCCCTTCGGCCGCTACGGCTCGGGCGGCACCGAGGACGCGCCCGCGCGCGACGTCATGCGGATCTACCAGACCCTGCCCGACGTCGACGCGCCCGAGGAGCTGCTCAGCAAGCTGCACGGCAACCTGACCTCGGGCGCCTGGGAGTCGATGAAGAAGCAGTCCGAGCGCTGACGCCGCCGCCCGCCGCGCGGGCGCCCTGGACTGCCTCAGCCCGTCCGTGGCCCCGAGAAGCCGCCGAGCAGGAAGTGCACCGAGGTGCCGGTCTCCAGGCTCTCGCGGTTCGACATCGCCAGGCGCACGAAGGCGAACACCTCGCAGCGTCGCCCCGGCATGACGTCGAAGACCATCTGTCCGACCACGCGGTGCACCATGGCCAGGCCGATGCCGGCGCCGGCGCGGCCCGGCTGCGGCGCCATCTTGCCGTGGGCTGCCAGGCCCAGGCTGCGGATCACGTCGCGCTTCTCCAGCGCGCCGAACGGGTCGGCGACCGCGATGCCGAAGCGCTGCGCGTCGCAGCCCCAGGTGATCTCGACCGCCTCGCCGGGGCCCAGGGTGACCGGCTGGCGCCGATCCTGGGTCGCGAAGCGGGGCGCCCAGCTGGCGTCACGCGGGGCATCGAACAGCGCGTTCATCAAGAGCTCGTCGGCGGCCACCTCGAGGGCGATGCGCCGCGGCTCGGGGATCTCCAGCGCCTCCATGAAGTCGCTCAGGCCCGACAGGGCGGCCACGCGCTGGTCGCTGGCGGTCAGCCGCGCGTGATCGAGCAGCGCGCCGCCGCGCAGGTAGTGGCCGAGGCCGCTACCGGGAGTCTCGGTGGCGACGTGGCGGGCCGCCATGAAGATGGCGTCGCCCTCGGGCCCCGCGGAGATGCCGTGGCGGGGCAGCCGCTTGGGCACCAGGTGGTCGACGCCGGCCTCGGCCAGCGCGCCGAGGAGGAGGCCAGCGGGCTCCTGCGCGCCCACGACCAGGACGGCCGCGCGCGGACAGCTGGCGCGCGTCTCGGCGATGAGGACGCTGGCGCGCTCGGGCGCCAGATCGAGATCCAGCACCACCAGCGCCGACGCGGCGGCCTCCGACGCGCCGGCCTGCAGCGCCGCGACGTCGGCGAAGCTGCGCACGACACAGCCCGCCGCACCCAGCGCCACGGTCGCGCGGTGCACGGTGGCACGATCGGCGCTGACGATGCAGGCGACCGCGGTCGCCGTCATGAAGACTCCCCCAACCCCAAGATACCCCAGAAATCGCGGGAAAACCGGCTATTCGAGTTGGCGCTCCCGGTGCTCCTCGTCGCGCACCAGGTTGCCGTTCTCGATGTGGCCGCCGACCGAGAGCTCCGACTCGATGCCGTCGCAGTCGAGGTCGCCGCGCGCGATGGCGCGGAACGACTTGCCGTCGCTGACCAGCTGGTAGCGGTAGTAGTGCGGGTCGAACATCCCGAACTCGATGGCCTGCCACTCCGGGATGTCCCACTGGGTGGCCTCAGGGCGGCACTTGTGGCCGGGGCCGTCACAGCACGAGGTCGACGGCGTCAGCGGGGCCGACGCCGGCAGCGCCGCGGTGCTGTAGAAGTGGGCCGCGACGCCCGAGTACAGCTTGCGCAGCGCCAGGGTCGACTCGGGGGTGTCCCTCTTGTGGTCGTGCGAGGCGCTCTTGCACCCGCCCGCCAGGACCAGCGCCAGCGCGCCGGCCGCCAGGAGCTGCGTCCTCAACGCGCCCGCCGTCCGCGCGCCAGCAGCAGCCCGAGGCCCAGCAGCGCGAGGCCAACCGCGACCGCGCCGCGCCCCTCGGGCGCTCGCCCGGTGCGGCAGCCGCAGCCGTCGTCGTCGTCGCCTGGCGTCACCGAGCCGTCCGCGCTGGCCCCGGCGTCACCCACCGCAGCGTCCTCGCCGCCCAGGCCGCCATCCGGCAGCACCAGCGGGCCCGCGGCGTCCAGCACGCGCGCCGTCACCGGCACCGAGGTCAGCCCCGCCGAGCTGACCGTGAAGGTGGCCTGCTCGCTGGTGCCATCGGCGTCCGCGACCGCGCGCAGCGTGACCACCTGGGGCACCCGGAAGCTGGCCGCGGTGAAGGTCAGGCTGGCGCCGCTCTGCACCGAGATCCCGGTCGACCCCGCGCTGCGCGCCACCGCCACGGTGACGTCCGCCGTCGGCGCCACCGCGAGGCGGACCTCGAAGGTGGCGTCGTTGCCTTCGCTCCAGTCGACATAGCGCTTCGACACCACCAGCGCCTGCGTCGTGCCCGGGTCGTAGCTGTAGCGGAACAGGTTGCCGCCGTAGCTACCGACGTACAGGTTGCCGTCGGGGCCGACCGCGGCGTCGATGGCGGTCGGCACCGTGGCCCAGTGGTCGACCTGGGTCAGCGTGGTCCCGGTGCCGACGACGGCGCGCTGCACGCGCCCGCTGCCGAAGTCGGTATAGAAGAAGTTGCCGCGATATTCGGGCGGAAACGCGGTGCCCTCGTAGAAGGTGCCGCCGGCGATGACGTTGCCCTGGTCCAGCGTCTGCACCCGCCCGGCGCCCGAGGTGGCGTCGGCGCCGGCCTGCACCACGGTGAAGGTGTTGGTCGCCGGCAGGATGGCCACGGTGTCGACATAGAACGCGCCGTTGAACGAGGTGTCGGTGACCCCGGTGATGGTGACCTTCTCACCCTTGCGCAGGCCGTGGCGGTTGGTGGTCCGGAAGGTGACGACGCCGCCGCTGCGCACCGCGCCCATCGGCGCAGCCGCCAGGGTGAACTCCTCGAGGTCGCCGGTGCGGTACTTGATGGCGGGCACGATGTAGTTGGCGGGCTGGTTGTTCTCGAAGTCGTTCCAGCCGCCGTGATCACCGCGCGCGACCACGAAGGCCTGCTCGTAGCCGGAGCCGACCACGTTCAGCCACAGCGCGCCGGTGCTGGGCTGGAAGGTCATGGTGAACGGGTTGCGAAAGCCGCGCGCCCAGATGAAGTCGTTGTTGGGGCCGGCGCCGTCGTCGAACGGGTTGTCAGTCGGCTTGCTGCCATCGCGGTTGGCGCGCCCGACCTTGGACGCCAGCGACGTCAGATCGGCGTCGACTCCGGTGCCGCCGCCCTGATCGCCGACCGACCAGTACAGCTTGCCGTCCATGCCGATGGCGACCGCGCCGCCGTCATGGTTGGCGCCCGCGGTGGGCAGCCCGGGCACGATCACCGTCTTGTCCATGCCGACGTCGCCGTTGGCGGTGTAGCGGATGATCTGCTGCTGGCTGCTGGAGACGGTGACGAAGAAGTAGACGTAGTGGTTGGTCGTGAAGTCAGGATCGAAGGCCATGCCGATGAGGCCGCACTCGCTGCCGGTGTAGATCGGCGTGATGGTCGCGAACGGCGTCGGCACCAGCATCGAGGTACCCGCCGGCATCAGCTTGGTGATGCGCACGGCACCACCCTTGTGGATGGTGAACAGCCGCCCCGAGCCATCGGGCGCCCAGGCGATGCCATCGAGATCGCCAGTGGTGGAGCCCCACTGTGTCTCGGTGAAGCCGGGCTGGGTGATGGCGGCGTCGGCGGAGCGGGAGCTGGCCAGGACGGCCGTCAGAACAGCAAGCCAAGCGATGGAATGCCTCATTCCACCAGAATACCCCCACCAGGGCTGGATTTGATCATCGTCAAGTCTTCGACCGGCGACCGCCGATCAGGAGCACCCCCAGCGCCACCCCGTACAGCGGAGTGAAGTAGGGGTTGCTCTTCCAGGCTCACCCCGTGTGGCAGCCGATGAAGAAGTAGTAGGCATAACCAGCCGCGCCACCGACCGCACCCGCGATGAGCTGCCTCCAGGGCATGCGTTTCATGGCCCGAAGGCTAGCACCCTGCGGCTCAGCGCGCCGCGAAAGCCTGCTCCAGATCGGCGCGCAGATCCTCGACATGCTCGATACCAGCGCTGATGCGGATGAAGCCGTCGGCGATGCCCAGGCGAGCGCGCTGCTCGGCCGGGATCGACGCGTGGGTCATGATGGCGGGGTGCTCGATCAGCGACTCGACGCCGCCCAGGCTCTCGGCGCAGGCGAAGATCTGGCACGCCTTGAGGAAGGCGCGCGCGCGCTCCAGGCCGCCGCGGACGACGATGCTGATCATGCCGCCGAACCCGCGCATCTGGCGCCGGGCCAGGTCGTGCTGCGGGTGCGACGCCAGGCCCGGGTAGATCACCTTCTCGACCTCGGGGTGGCTCGAAAGCCAGCCCGCCAGCTCGGCGGCGTTGGCGGCGTGGCGATCCATGCGCACCGGCAGCGTCTTGGTCCCGCGCAGCACCATGAAGGAGTCGAATGCGCCCAGGGTGGCGCCGATGGCGTTCTGCAGGAAGGCCAGGCGCTCGCGCAGCGCGGCGTCCTTGACGATGACCGCGCCGCCCACGATGTCGGAGTGGCCATTCAGATACTTGGTCATCGAGTGCACCACGATGTCCGCCCCCAGCGCCAGCGGGCGCTGGAAGTAGGGCGTCATGAAGGTGTTGTCGACCGCCAGCAGCGCGCGGCCGCGCACCAGCTCGGCGACCGCGGCGATGTCACACAGCTTGAGCATCGGGTTGGTCGGGGTCTCGATCCACACCAGCTTGGTGTTCGGGCGCAGCGCGTCCGCGAACGCCTGCGGGCGGGTCGGATCCACATAGGTGAAATCCAGCCCATACTGCCGCATCACGCGCTCGAACAGCCGGTAGGTGCCGCCATAGAGGTCGTCACCGCAGACCACGTGATCGCCGGCCGACAGCATGTGCAGCACCGTGGTGGACGCCGCCAGCCCCGACGCGAAGCACAGCCCCTGCACGCTGCTGCCCTCGAGCGCGGCCAGGTTGGCCTCCAGCGCGAAGCGGGTCGGGTTCTGCGTGCGCGAGTACTCGAAGCCCTTGTGGTTGCCGGGGCCGTCCTGCACGTAGGTCGACGTCAGGTACACCGGCGTCATGATGGCGCCGGTGGTCGGATCGGGCGACTGGCCGGCGTGGATCGCCAGCGTCTCGATGCGATGCTCAGCCATGAGGATCTCCTGGGAGGCGAGGCGCGTTACGACCGGCGTGCGGCCAGGTACTCGATGAGGTCGATCTTGGTGATCAGGCCGATGAGGTCGTCGGACTTGTCCTTGACCACGACCAGCTTGGCCTCATTGAAGATGCTGCGCAGCAGGGCGACCTTGGTGTCGGGCGTGACCGTCGCATAGTCGGCCTCGACCAGCGGGTCGATGGGGCCGTCGATGCGGGCGTCGTTCGACAAGAGGTGCTTGAGCAGGTCGGACTCCGAGATGATGCCGACCAGCTTGCCGTCCTCGCTGATGACGGGCGCCTGCGAGATCTCGTGCTGCTTGAGCAGCGTGATGACGTCGCGGATCGACATGCCACGCTTGGCCGAGATGACCTCGCGCTCGGGGCGCGCGCGCAGCATGTGCGCCACGGTGCCCAGCGGATCCTCCTGATCGAGGAAGCCGTTCTGGCGCATCCACTCGTCGTTGAAGATCTTGGACAGGTACTTCGACGCGCTGTCGGGCAGCAGGACCAGGATGTTCTCCTTGCGCCCGGTGGCCTCGGCATACTTGATGGCGCCGGCGACGGCGGCGCCGGACGAGCCGCCGACATAGAGGCCCTCGACGCGGGTCAGCTCGCGCGTCATGAGGAAGCACTCCTTGTCGTCGACGCGCACGATCTCGTCGATGATCTTGAGGTTCATGGTGGACGGCAGGAAGTCCTCGCCGATGCCCTCGACGGCGTACGAGAACGGCTTGGTCAGGCGGCCGGTCTTGACATACTCGTAGTACAGCGAGCCGATGGGGTCGACGCCGACCACCTTGAAGCCGGGCTTCTTCTCCTTGAAGTACTTGCCGCAGCCCGAGATGGTGCCGCCGGTGCCCATGCCGGCCACGAAGGTGTCGATCTCGCCGCCGGTCTGCTCCCAGATCTCGGGCGCCGTGCTGAGGTAGTGCGCCTCGGGGTTGGCCGGGTTGTGATACTGGTTGGCGTAGAACGAGTCCGGCGTCTCGGCGACCAGGCGCTTGGCGGTCATGTAGTACGAGCGCGGATCCTCGGGCTCGACCGCGGTCGGGCAGACCACGACCTTGGCGCCGAAGGCGCGCAGCGAGGCGATCTTCTCGGCCGCCATCTTGTCGGGCATGACGAAGATCGACTTGTAGCCGCGGATGGCGCCGACCAGGGCCAGGCCGGCGCCGGTGTTGCCGCTGGTGGCCTCGATGATGGTCGACCCGGGCTTGAGCAGCCCGCGACGCTCGCCATCCTGGATGATGTTGAGCGCCACGCGATCCTTCATGGAGCCACCTGGATTCAGGTACTCGCACTTGACGTAGATCGACGCCTTGACGTGGCGCGCGACGGTGTGGAGCTTGACGATCGGCGTGTGGCCGATGGCCGCGACAATATTGGGCAGGGCGCCCTTCATCAGCTCGTTCATGACGAAGATTCACGTACCACGCGGCGCGGCAGAGGCCAAGCACGGCGAGGCGCGCTGTCGATTCCCGGCCTAGTAGTCGCCTGTGACCGTGGCGATGTCGAGCGCGGCCATCTGCATGTACTGCTCGATCTTGGCCATCTTCACCGAGCAGCTTTGCAGCGCCACGATGTAGCCGCCGACGATCTCTTTGAAGATCGGGATCTTGTTGAAGGTGTTGATGCCGTCGAGCGCCGCCCCCAGCCCCTCGATGGCCGGGTGGGTGGCGCCCTCGATCATGCTGACCGAGTTGGCCGACTCCAGCACCTTGCTGGCGCCGATGATGAGGTCGAGCCCGGTGGAGGCCTTGTCGAGCCCGCCCGCCAGCGCGCCCAGCTTCTTCTTCCAGCCCTTGTCGCTGCCCCTCAGGTTGTCCCAGAGCTTCTCGTTGGCGAGCTTGACCGCCCAGCGGCCGGCGTCGTCGCCGTCGTCGTCGACCGACGGGCCGCTGACCATGAGCTGCACCACGTCGCTGTTGATGGACGCGATCTGCGCGCGGGCGCCCTCGAGCTGCGAGCCGTCGACCGCGGCGCCGACCTCGGCCTTCATGTCCTGGAGCACGCGGCTCTCGAACGCTGCCAGGCGCCCCAGCGCCGCGTCCTTCTTGTCGGGGTCGCCATCCCGCTCGATGGCCTGGCGCGCGGCGGCGATCTTGGCCGACAAGCTGTCGTACTTGGACAGCAGCGCGGCCAGGTTGATCTGCCCCTTGGCGGCCTCGCCTGCCTCCTCGCTGAGCTGCCCCGCCCTGACCGCCTCCTCGACGTTGCCGCCCAGCGCCAGGATGTCCCCGGTGAAGGTGAACCATCGCGGCGCCGCCTCCGCGGCGACCTGGTCCGGGATGGCCCTGACGCGCTCGAGCTCGGCGCGGTAGAAGTCGGCGCCGGCCGGCGCCGTGCCGCCGTCGATGCTCGCCTTGGCGGCCTGCGCCTTGTGCAGCTCGGCGGTGATGGCGTTGACGACCTGCTTCGCCACCACCGCCGCCTTGAGATCGGGCAGCGCCGCGGCGACCGCGCCCGCGTGCTCGGCCTCGAGCTGGGTGCAGGTGTCGACCAGGCGCTCGACGGCGCTGGCAGCCTCGGCCAGGGGCGCCCACTTCTGGGCCTCGCTGTCGACGTAGCTGCTAATCTGCGTGATCTTCGCGTCCACGGCGGCATCGAAGGCCGCGGTGTCGGTCTGGGCTGGATCGGTGCGGCGGATGTGGACGCCGCGCAGCTCCTGCAGCAGGCCCAGCTCCTGCTCGACCCTGGCCTCGTACTCGCCGTAGGCCTTGGTGAAGATGACGCTGGAGGCGTTGGCGTCCCAGCACGCGTCGCGGACCTCGCCGAGGCGTTTGGGCATGTCGACCTTGGCGAACTGGTCGATCTTGGCCACCGTGCGCGAGATCGCCAGCGCCACCGCCTCCTCGGCGCGGCTGGCCTCCAGCGCAGCCACGTTGTCGGCCAGCTCCTGCCCGGTGACGTCGCCCTTGCTGGCGGTGCCGGCGAGCCGCTCGGTGGCGTCGCCGTAGCGGCCGACCGCGTCGCCAAAGGCCCCGACCTGGTCCGCCGGCAGCAGCGGGCCATAGGTCTCGGCGGCCAGCTGGCCCTCCTCGTCCGCCTGCGTCGACTCGGCCCGGCTCAGCGTCTGCACCGGTCCGCGCAGCCCGTTGCGCGCCTCGGTCACGCTGCTCTCGACGTTGCCCAGCATCTTGTCGACCGCGGCGATCTGGTCCTTGACCGCCCGGTCCTCGGCGTCGAACGCCGCCTTGCGCTGGCTCCACAGCGCCTTGGCCTCGTCGGTCATGTGGCCATCGACATGCTCGTAGGTATCGTCGAGCAAGGTGTCGTTGAGCTGCTTGCGCTTCTCGGTGGACGGCACCTGTCCCATCGCCGTCGCGATGCCTCGCTCCAGGGCGGAGATCTGCTCGGCGTACTCGGTCAGCACCTGCGGCGGCACCTTCTGGTGCCTGGGATCGTGCTTCTGCTTGAGCTTGCGCACCTGCTCGAGCAGGACCCTGGCGTCGGCGACGGCCTTCTTGGCGTCCTCGTGCCGAGCCAGGGCGCCCTTCGACTCCTGCTCGAGCACCTTGACCGGATCGCTGGCTGCCTCGTACTCCCACACCGGCTCGCCCAGCTTGCCGGCGGTCTCTTGCCCCGAGAGCTCCTGGGCCGGCTCCTCCGTCTGCTCGCCCTCGGCAGGCTCGTCGGGGGGGTCGCCGAAGGCGATGGGCAGCGCCGCCGCCTGCACCGGCCGCGAGCCGGCGCGCGTGCGTGCCGCCAGCGCGGCGGCCGCGACGGCGCGGGCCTCCTCCTCCGCGGGCAGGTTGCGGCCGGCGCCAGGGGTGCCCGGGCCAGGATGCGGGCGCGTGGTCGCCGTGCCGCCCTGCTGCAGGGTGTGCACCAGCTCGTGGGCGATGAGTCGGTCGCCGGCCACCGTGCCGGGCTGGTGCCGCTCGGCGCCAAAGTGGATGTCCTGCCCGATGGTGAACGCGGGGGCTCCCAGGGCCGCCGCCGCAGCAGCCGACGCCTCGCCGGTGTGGATCCGCGCGCCCGCCAGGCTGTGGCCGGTGGCGTGCTCGACGCGGTCGCGGGCGTGGCCCGTGGCCGGCGCGGCGGGCGTGGCCATGGCCGCGTCGATGAGCGCGGCGATGCCGTCGTCGGGCTGCGCTCGTGGCTCCACCTTGCTGTCGTCGGGGCGCTTGCGCGCCGCTGTCGGCGTCGCCGGCTCGCGCTCCTCGTGGCTGAGGCCATCGGTCAGCGCGCGCCTACCAGGCCAGGGGCCATCCGCTTCGCCCTCGCGGTCGGGGTAGTCATCGCCGGTGTCACGGCTGTGGCTGCCATTGCGGGCGCGATGAACTCCCTGGTAGCTCATCCGCGCCTGCCATCGATGGCGCCGCCAAAGCCTTGTCGCCAGCTGTGGGCCATGGCCACCACCTCCCCTCCGTGCCGATCGTACGGTCGCGCGATCGGCTCACCTCCCTTTGTCTGCCCCTGCGCAACGGCCGGCTTGACGATGGTCAAGCACCGCCGGCTGTAGCGCGCCAGCAGGCACGGTAGAGTGGGCCGGAGATGATCGAGGGGCAGACATGTGGACGCATCGGAGACGGCTCGAGGCGACAGGGCCCCGGCGGCACGGATGGGTGTGGGGCTCGGCGGTGGTGCTGCTCGGGTTGCTCGGGTGTGGAGCGGGGCAGCGCAGGGGAGGGCGGGGCGTGGAGCTGATCCTGCACGGTGGTGACGTGTGGACGATGGATCCGGCGCGGCCGCGGGCGCGCACGGTGGCCATCGATGGCGGGCGCGTGGTCGCGGTGGGCGGCGAGGAGGTGCTGGCGCGGCGCGGGCCGGCGACCCGGGTGATCGAGCTCGGGGGGCGGGTGGTGCTGC
>Ga0154020_10000665_pt1 | contig 42113 bp, 46 predicted proteins | sample Klosneuvirus_201_FD_109709 | JGI IMG/M metagenome (GOLD analysis project Ga0154020, IMG submission 109709) | Active sludge microbial communities from wastewater, Klosterneuburg, Austria - Klosneuvirus_20160825_MG | ecosystem: Engineered > WWTP > Aerobic digester > Activated sludge | place... | reverse complement strand
TCGGATATCAGAAAGCTTGCACTGTCAGACAGTGGATCGGCGGTTTCTAATTGCTCTGTGTAACAATCAGAAATAGTGCGTCTTGGTTTATGGTATCCACGTTTCATTAACGAATTAGCCCGTGCGCTGTTAAGGCATCAAGGAGGGAGTTAAACTGTGCTACCAACTGTGCTGATGAAGCACTCGAGGCGGTTAGTTTTGTAGGTGATACTTGACGCGTTGTCAAGATTTGCACCCCGTTAATGTCGAGAACTGATAAGGTGTATTGCAGCGTTGATGCAGAGAGGGTACCGTTTACAGACACTGTCCTTGATGCTACTCGCGGATCAACTGTAAAGAAGTTATCACCATTAAGAACGCTAGAAACTACTTTGAATAGAGTGCTCGAAACAACAACAGGAGCTGCAGGCACTGCAGGTTCGAAAATTGCCGTAAAGCTCGAAATTGAAGATAGAATGGTTGTCGTGACATCAATATTCGTTGTGATGGTAGAGTAATAATTCGAGGCTCCAACACCCGCAGTCGAAATTGTAAAGCCATTGATGTTGAGACCTACCCCACCAGATGTGCTTAATGTGTTTGCAGTGTAGAGGTTATTCGTGTAAATGTTGTTCGTTGCAGTAATAGAACCAACAAAGCTACCATCACCAATTACATCCAGAGAGCGAACGGGGGTACCCTGGTTAACCCCAACGTAATCATTTGTAACTGTTAGAATGGGTAATCCAAGATGATAGAACTCTGCAATATTGTAAGCAGAAGAAGGCCCGTTTTGTGAGACGGTTAATGCAGTCTCGGACCCTGTATTGGTAATCACCAGTGAGGTTGCGGATAACGTACCTGCAGTTGCCTGCAGAGCGGTGATTGCCGCATTAAGAGACGAAGAAATAGACGCAACGAGTGATACTGGTGGAATACGGATACCGCTGCTTAGAGCAGGCCAAGAACTTGTGTTTGTTGCTTTTGGCCCATACACATCAAAAATTGGGTATTCAGTTGAGGTGTCAAAGTAAAAATCACCTGCATACCCAACTGAAGCTACGGGGGCTATAGTACCAGAGCGAAGTGCAGGCACACGGCAGAGATCCTGTATGGCTGTTAGATTGAGCGAAAGAGTAGCTGTTGCACTTGGCATAACATTATTTATTTAGTAGGCTCATAAATCACAGGCACACGAGAGGGTATACACGACGGAAATATACTGGCTACCAACATACGGAGCACCAGACGACGCATTTTCGATAGTGATAAGTGTGCCCAATGCTGAAGTAGAAGGTGTTAATGCTACGTTGACAGCGCTGATCGTGTCACCTTGTGAGAGCTGAGCACATATAGGCGTCCAATACCCCACCTGTTCATCTGCTGAAAGGCAATACAGCATAGTGACATCATGAGCATTGTAATTGAGACTCTGAACGTGAATGGTTGTTGTAGCATCTACATTGAATGCTACATAAACTCGACTGTATAGATCCACCGCTTTCTCTAAACGGTATTCCATGTAATTTGTAAAGACTCGGTCGTTAATATTCTTCATATCAACGAAGATTTTGTCACCGAGATCGGCAACGCGGAATCGAACCCGTTTTTGCTGCCCATCTGCAAGATAAAAGTTTTGCGCTGATAGGTTCCCTGATGTTGCCAAGAGTGGGTAACTATCACTTGCACGGCCTCGAATGGTAATAGCATTTGTGTCGACAGCACTGAGACCGCTAATACCTACTATGTCTGAAGCAAATGTACCACCGAAATCTAATGCAACACCCACAGAAGTATCGAGAATACCGGTTGTGCAGTCTGCAGACGAAACAGTTGCGTATCCCATACCTTGCCCGGTACTTTTACCATCAGGAGCAACACGCCAATGGGGAATCACACCAAACAGGATACCACCCGTTGCTCCAGAATTAGCATTGTAATCAAGAGTAACGACAACATCTTTCGCCATATCGAAGACATTGTTTATGTATAGTGTTCCCGTTTCTTTATTGGACTGAAGTATTGGCATATTAGACGTATTCGATAACTAGCTCCCCGTTTGTAAGCTGCAGTGCTCCACCCGTACAGCTGATATACTTTGTTTCCATAAGTGCAGAGAAAGCACTTGTTACAAAGTTTTCGGAATGGAGAAACATATCCGGTACAAACACCCGCTGTTCGAGGTTGTACATCTTGTTGTAGTTATCAAGTTTAAATTTACTCTCGAACTGGTAGAACATGTTCGAGACATCTTTAAGCAAACACTTGAGAGAGTATGTGTCAAACTCAACATCGTATGTGAGAATTGGTCGCTCTGATTCTACAATATTTGTATTGTAGAGATCTGTTGCTGAAAGTTGAAAATAGGTATCTGTGGATTGCAAAACTACAGAAGCAGTCTTACTGAAATCATACACATACAGGTCAAAATATAGCACTTTGGCGTTGGTAGCACTAAAGCTCGACATAATATTTGTACATGCAACATATACCTCTTTGCGATCTTTGTTAAACCAAGTATTCGAGAATTTTGAAAACCTAGTCAAGTTACCCCGTGAAATAGCGGTTCGGTTGCTCGGATACGCAGTGAATTGATAGCTGCTTTGATTGTATTCGAGCTTTTCAAATACAATGTGATTTTCAGATTCAATGATAAGCGTGTTGAGAATGATATCAATCGACTTTGTCGTTGAGAAGAGCTCAATAATCAAACTGGTGTCGTACTTGACAAAAATAGCACTCAATGCAGCAGACCCAGCAACTACCTGCGTACTGTTGTAACTACGGAAATAAAAGTCACCATAAGCATCGTGCTGCACGTAGAGTGGTAAATCTGCACTCAGCGTGCCTGTCTGAGAGATTAATTGAGTCTCCGCACTTGAAAGAGTTGCACCAACAAATGTATTTAGAACAGTAAATGAGCGATCATATACGATTGGGGACGCATCTTCTTCATCAAGCAAGAATGGACCAGAATCCTCATAGACATTAAATGCAGAGCTCGATTGGTTAAAGGTGCTTAAATCCTGAACTGCGCTGTCGGTGTATCGGAAATTTTGACCATCGTAGACTCTAATAGAGTACTCAAAAACTGTTTTATAGAAGTCGAGTTCAGGGTAGATACCTATGCTCTGAATAACATAATCAAACGTAGTTGAGTAAGCTACATACGCAGCTGTAATCGCATAGGCTACGGTTGCAAGCACCGGGTCACTTGTTAGTGGTGCTGTAATTGACCACAAGGCCGATAGGGGAATTCCTGCAAGGTTAAATGCATCAATCACACCTTGATCAGCAGATAAAGTGAGACCGGATAAGGTGTTGAGAGTCACACCAGAATATGATTGTGATTCGTCCTCTACATCAAAATTGAAACTGTAACCAGACACAGCATCGCAAAATACATGCCCGTCAAATGTGAGGCAGGTGAGCTGTTCTGATTCTTCTCGAGCAAGTAAAGCTGCAGGATCATCAAATTTGCGAACTTCCTTGTACAGAATATACTCGTTATTATAGATATCTGCTCGGTGCTGAAAGAGCGTCTTGTTGTTAGTTAGCAGCGAATCTTGCCGGCTTGTAATCGGGTATCGACCGTCTCGATCAATAGGGAATACATCATTATTTGCCCAATTGATCTTCTGAACACCAGTAAAGAACTCTACTGGATCCTGGGTACGGGATGGTCCCGTAGCATCCCAGTTTAGAGTTTCCGAACGAGATTGATACCCTTTAAATTTAGTGAAGAAGTCGCTTACAGCTTCACCGAAGCGAAATGTGTTGGTTTGGTTGAACTTAAGCCCATACACGTTATCAGGGAACGTATACGGTGTTTCAAATTTTGTACGTGAGAGACCAGAAATATTTCCGTACACTGATGGATCAGGAAATACATAAAGTGTATCGGCAGAGAGGCTCGCTGTAACACCGTGAACATTAAATGCTAAGAAATTAAGAATACCTAACTTATCAGGTCGAAAGAATCGCCCAACTTTGCTCTCCAGTTGAATATTTGAACCTTCAATAGCGGCAGCGGTTGGTAGGCGGCGATTGAGATAGTTTGCAAATGCATCTGCTTTAAACAGTTCACCATATGTTGAGTCGCCTACTGCATTTGTAGACAGATAGTAAAACGTTGTACCGCTAAACTGCTTTAAGGTTTCTGTGAGTACATTTAATCGCAAATTTGACGTTTCGAGGTTGTTAACAAGAGTGGTGAAGTCTTGATCCTTCAAGTATTGTAGATCATTTTCTGTAAACGTGAGGTTAATACTGAAGTTGCTACCTAGCTCTTCAATGATTACAGGGTATGCTTTAATTGCCTCAACCACGCTCGTGTTGAAATCAACAAACAGGTTCGCATCAAATGGGTAACTATTTGCTGCAAACATCGCTGTTTGGTCTCCGCTCGTGTTATAGGCAGAAACAGGTAGATTTGAATTGATATCAAAATAGTCAGTTCCGAGATCATATGAGTCTTCAAATGATACCTTAAAAATTTCTTTGAGAGTTACTGGGGTAACACCTGCTTGGAGGAACAATTTGTTGATTTCGGGATCGAGAAAACTCTGTGACAATTCCTCATGGATGATCTTTTCTAGGCTGTACTCAGATCCCTTTATGTTGTAGTCGTAGACTGCTGATTTTGCTCGCTCGCGTAGAGTTGCGTAGTGTAAGCAAATATTTTTGATCTTACTTACAAGCAATGGCAAAACCGTCGTGAGATCAGATGGGTTGGTTAAGTCCGCATTCGATATAAAACGCTTCTCTTCTGTTGTGAGATAGTTGACAGCAATGTTACGAAACAAAGAGATATAGAGCTCTTTGATGATATTCTGTTTGATTGTAGGCGCCGTGGTCTTTACTTCAAACCAACTCTCTACATACTGCTTATACTCATTGAGTAGAAATGTGGGGTCAGAAGCAATATTTGAAAAATACTTAACCCAGTCGAGGAACGAAAGCGGAGCATTACTATCGACTGCAGAAATGTTGGTACTGTCATATGTGACAGATTCTTGCAATTGCAAAGTTGTAAATTTACCGGCAGTGTCCATTATGAATATTTAGGCACAGTTCACAATATCACTTAGAGTACGATATCTGAAAGGCTATTATTCAAAAAGAAGCAATCCGCGTGTAATTTCAAAGTTTAGCAGATTGTCCGCTATTCCACCGTCATCTGTCCAATTATTGTACCCACTGTTGTAAAAACTTAGAGTAAGTGTACTATCCTTCCAGTTAATAACTGAGTCAACAACATCTTTGATGCCAGATGAGGTGTACCGGTAAAACTCGTAGTAGTTTCCAATGTCGGTACCAGAGATACTATCGTACGAAATGAGACCGAGATTCCAGCTTGGTGAGTAGCTTGAAAGCTTAAACACCGAAGATCCCGTATAACCGCTCAGAGCTGGCAGCTTCACAACTTTATAGGTATCGCTAAAAAGTTCATGTGCAACGAGCTGTTCACTCAAGCTGAATGTTCCAGTATTGATATCGAGCACATCACCAATATTTGTTGTCGAAAGCAACAAGCTTCGTGTTTGAGCATTGAAATTAGCACCGTTTTGAAGCTGATTACCAAATAGTTTTGATCGCTTAATAGAAACTAGATCTACAACTCGACGGAGTTGTGGTGGAAATTCTACATTTGATTCACCGGTATCAACACCGTGCTCAGCGCAAATTGAGAGCAATGATTGCACATTTGCAGTATCTACATCAACATTATTGCTGCTAAAATTTGCGATCTTTTCATAGAATGTTTTACCGATAGTGTTAGGATCACCATCAGCGTTTCCAACGATAGAGCCGAGAAATGTTTCGAAAAGAATACCCTTATCTACCAGATACTCAGGCAATTTGAGCGTACTGTAGAAGGCTGCCATGTCAAAATTTTCATTTTGTTTTACAATGTTGTAATACCCAGAACTTGGATAGATGCTAAACGTTGTACTAGCTCCCGTAATGGTACGGGTATTTGCAGCAACGTATAGCACATTTGCGTCAAAATGGTCCGGGTTCGATACAGTTACCTGTGCCGTTAAAGTACAGTTGAGTGCGGAGATTGGGCAGTTAAAATACCCCTTGAAGTATCCACCCGCATCCCCTGGTAGCGTGTCGAGAAAATCTGCATAGAACGTAACATTGGGAACTGGAGCAGAGTTTGAAACAATTCCGAGAGATACGTTGTAGGTGGACCCAGTAGCAGTTAGATTTGCTACTGTCGAGCTTAGTAAGGGGTAAGAGAGAGTGCTAAAATTATTAGCATCTTTCAATTTGATAACGAACGGGATGTTTGTTCGCTGCCAGCTGATTGCAGGTATAGCAAAACTACTAAGCACGGCATCACCTTGGGTGTCAATACCATTTGTTGAGAACGAAAGCTGGGTTGCTTCGTTGTAGGTAATACCTACTGGTAATGTTGCTGGCTTTGTATTTAGGTACCCCATTTCAAGTGTGTTATACTTGAAAAAGTCAGTAAGGTATGTAAACTGATCTTGCAGTTTTCGATTATCTAGACTGCAGAAAATCATCGCTGGTGTAAAGGTCGCAGAGATTGCTGATACCGGGGTTGTAATTGAATTGAACGATACAACAGTATCGGTTACAAATGTCACAACCAAGTTACCCCCAAAAGTAGCAATATAGTCAGAAATTGTAGTTGCAAGAAAATCACGGGGTGTGTGACTTGTAAAGTATACAACAGCAGTACCTGATGTACCTGCAAACACAGCTCCTGAATCAGTTGGCTTGCATATTTCGTACTCCACCGAATCGTTTAACCGCACATAGATGCTATCAGTTGTTGTGGTAACGCTGGAAACTGGTACGTACTCTGTTGCTGCCTGCCCTACATTCTTTTGAAAGAAAAACGCCTTACGGCGAAAATGGGACCACGCATCTGAGTTATAGAGTGTTAGGTCGACGAGAGGATCTGCACTACCAGAAACATAGAGATTGATAGTGTACCCTGTTGCACTCAGCGCTGAGTATGTTTGCCAGCTATTTCGACGGTAAATTGTAAACGGTTGGTATTGCCCAGCGGGTATGAGAAACTGCGCTGCTGTTGTTGTCGCATAAAGAGAATTATCAAGAACATCAAATACAGAGAGCGTTTTTCGCACGGTACTGTAAACTGCGTCACCATCTGCTTTATAAACAACGATTGAAACCGTATACACTCCCGGCCACTCGTATGTATGTACGGGGGATATTTCTGACGTTCTTGTTCCATCACCCAAATCCCACGTGATGTTGTTTACCGAGACGGGTACTTCAGCACCAGATAGATCAGCTACAAAGGTGAACGTGTTACCGGGTAATGCATACCCAGATAAACTCGTGTCGCCTTTGTAGTTATACGCAGCAAAGTTAACGTATAGTTCTGGTGTTATCATGCGGTTACAATTCTAATCTTGTTGATAAAGTTAGCTGAGTCATTCAAGATAGGGAATTTGTAGTAGGGCAGCTGAACATTTTGTTGAAAAATATCAATGTCATCTTCAGGGTATACGGGATTATAAGACATTAAACTCAGCCCTGCAAGTCGCAATTCAGAAGTGCCTATAGTCCGCACAGTTGCAACGTTCTGCACACCAGGTATCTCAAGTAACTGTGTTGAGAGATCCGCTGTGTTAATAAGTAACCCGAGGTTGTTGCGAGTAGTCTTAAAATAAGTCTGCAATACCGATGCAGCGGACTGCTTGATAGTATCAAATGCACGCTGCTGCTGGCTTGAAACAGTTAATTCGAGGTATGTGTCGTCAGCGATTGCTGGTGTAGGGGTCTCACCAGCATTGTAGACCCCTAGATCAATCAGCATGTAAATTGGATCCACGAACACGACCTCACTTGTGAGGAGCTTATACGGTTGAAGCTCAGAGGCGATAAGCTGCTTTTGAGCTGTGCTCAAGTAGTTGAGTCGCGAATTTAAGCTCGTTACATTCTCAATTTTTGGAACGCAATACGCATAAAGATTGCTAAAGTTGCAGCTACTAGCGAACTTCACTTGGTTGAGCATTACACGCGAGTTGATACTTGGTTTCTCGACCCCAAGGTCAAAAAAGTACTTTAAGTGGCCAGCGATGTAATCATCGTTATTGACGCATGTAACTGATGCGAGGATGTTGCCAAAACTCTTTAAGATGTATGTACTGAAATCGGTTGTTGTAATCAACCGGTACTGTGTTTTGAATGTATTCAGCGCGTTCGTACGAATACTTTCTACGCTTTCAATATCTTGGAATTCTGTTGACTTGCTCTCGTTATTAAAGCTCAACAGTGCAACTTCTGCCGGAGAGATCAAATTTAGACTGCTGGGGATAACATCACTCGTTATCTCGCTGTATCTAGCCGAATTGTAGAACAGCAGAGGTGATCCATTTAGAGTGTTAACATCAACTACTCCGCTAATACCATCACTTTGCAAATAGTAGATTGCAACCTCGTCACCTGCATTAAGTTGTTTACCGTGGATGTTATCCCCGAATTTGATCTCATAGCGACCATTTTCATTCAAACGAACCTCGTACTTGAGATCACTGCCTGACTGGAGAAAGAGTGATTCTGTTGGAGAGTATTGAACGAATTTCGGTGATGCTTGAGTATTATCCTTTACGTACACGTTGATATTAAAGTGATCAATGTAGGTTCCTCTACCATTCACGACTGCCAGTACCAGCTGTTCAAAGGGGTCACCTGTAGCTGTGTAGGTAGGGTACTCAACGAACGTACCTTGGTGTAGCAAGTTCTTATCTGATATTTCTGACAGAGTCTCAACCGAATTCGTTACCTTAGTAAATGTAACATCGGAGTTGAATGCGTATGCCGTACCGTTGATAAAGAAGTACGAGTAGCGGGGGATGGTATATGATCCCGCTGGTAGTGCAGCTGTGCCAATACAGTTAAATGAAAGTGTTGGTGTCTGGTACCCGATAGGGTTATAATTGAGAGCTTTAACAATCTTGTTTATGTTCTCAAATAAGTCTGCTTGCGTAAATTGGCTGCCGGCTGCTGTTTGGTTGAGATAAAACATCAGCACATGGTATGAGTATGCAATAATTTCCACAATTGTGGACATGTTGCTGCCGGTGTAGTTCTGGTCTGTAAACACACCTTGCGCGTTGAGTCGATTGACAATCAAGTCACGCATCCCAGTTGCGTCAAATGCCGCGTATCCATTTTTAGGAATGCTGAAGTCTGCTGTGTTTGTGGCCATATACTATTGGATAAATTGGAATCCAGAATTACTTAATACACCTGGCAAGGTTAGGGTCGTGTTCTGGAGGTTGTTTAACGACACGGTCAATGAAACCTCGTATGTGTTGTTTTCTTCATCTGTAACTACACTAATTTGCTGCACCGTCACGCGCGGTTCCCAGGTAGTAATCCCGGATTTGATATCGCTACCGAGCAATAACGCATTCTGAGTTGTGACGGGTAGGAACAGGTATTTCTTCAAATTGAGCCCGTAACTAGGTGTGAGTACCCGTTCCCCGTTATTGGTGTTAAATAAATTGGACAACGAATTGCGGATGGCGTCAGAATCGTAGATAGCGACTAAATCTTTTTCTACGTTTGCTTTGAAGAGTTCATCTGACTTATTGAAACCTGTTCGCAGATCAAGTGCAACATCTTTGTATGTGTAGCCACCACTTACTTCGCTAGTAGCGGTGTTGCCCGTTTTATACACTGTCGGGCTTAGCGCAGTTATTTTCAGTGATGCCATTTCAGATATTTATATGGGTAATTTTCTGTCAAGACAATAAATAATTCTGTGAAACGCAAATTTACCAAGCTGTTTGAGTCGAGTATGAGCCGCTATACTGTTGGAGGTGCACTCGTAGGCGATGTCGTTAAGCTTAAAGCTAACACACTTAGCCATGCAGACATTAAAGGTAATGCAAAACTTGTTGAAAAGCTCAAGGAGCTCCTTGCAAGCGATCTTAATTTACGAATTGTTTCGATCAAGAATAAGACCCCTATCCCGATGAGCGGGGATAATGAACTGAACGTTTCTGGTCGCGGAGCTGAAGCAGTGATTGCTCAAGAAATTGCTCCCTCTCGCTATCACAACCACGTTGCAGTTCCTCTTGAGACTTTAGAGGTTACTTGCACGTATCCAAATCTACCACCAATCCCAGACAGTTGGAAACATAAGACAAGAATCGACCTCAAACCTGTACCGGTTGCTAAGGCTGAGCAGAATGAAGAGACTCCGGTTGGTACTGCCGCATATATGACAGATACCAAGTCGTGGGAGGGTACACCTGCTCAAGGTGACAAGGCGTTTCGCCCTGGTAATCAAACGATGAAATCGAACGTTGATGGTAAAAACGTTGAAGGTGATCGCGCGCTGCCTACGAAGGATACACCAATTCCAAGTAAGCCGGCAACACCTGATCCAGCTGCCTACATAGCTGCCTACATGCCTAAAAAGAAGGCTTAAGCATTCCCTAGTGCAATACAGCACGCATATGTATTGATCTCTTGATCAACTACAAACGCAGCGCGGTACATATGTTCAGCGAGAATTAGCAGTCGCATTTTCTTTTTACTCGCATCCGTTTCCGCCTTATCAACATGGTTGAAGAGATTTCGAAGCAACATATTGTAATCAGAGTGAATTTGCTGCTCCCCTGCAATAATTGCCTTTCGAACTTCGTCAATCTTACCTGAAGCAATCAGCGTGTATAGAGATGCAATGAATGCTTCTTGTTGCTCTTCTGGAATCGTAACTACCTTGTTCGTAGTAAACTTCTGAATATCGTTCAAACACTTACGAATATCAGGGTAATTTGCGCGAACCATCTTACCAAATTTCGCAGTTTGGTCTGGTGGAATTACAATACCCTCAGCACGTGTCACCCATAAACACCGCTTCATAACTAGCTCAAGTGGTGGTACGAGATCCATTGAAATGCAGCGACTAATAATGGGCTCAACAATCTTGTATTTGTAGTTGCCAGTCAAAATGAACCGGCAGTATCCAGAATACTCCTCCATAACATTCCGCAATGCTCGCTGAGCCTCTCCAGAGAGAGCGTCTGCCTCGTCGAGAATAACAGCTTTCATTTTGCCATCAATACTCTTTGTGAGCGCAAAGTTGATGACCTTATTTCGAACGGTATCAATACCGTTCTCATCGCTCGCGTTAAGATACTGGTACTGGCACTGCAAAATATCATTTACGATAATCTTCGCGAGCGACGTCTTACCAATACCTGGCGGTCCGACGAGTAATAGGTGGTTGATCTCTCCCTGGTCTTTGAATTTTTGTACGAGGGCTCGGTTACCGTCAGATAAGATGATGTCATCAAACTTATGCGGGCGGTATTTTTCGATTAAGAAGTTTTCAAACATGATTAGCGTCCTGTTGATCCGAGACGACCTTCACCACGTTTTGTTTCTGATTTTTGCGCGCCCCATTTCATTTCGAGATCGAGGTTGTAGTAAAAAACAATTTGTGCAATGCGATCACCAGCCTTGAAGGTATACGGTGTGTCACTGTGGTTGTACATCATTACACTGAGCGGTCCGCGGTAACCGGTGTCGATGATACCGGGGTGAGGGAGTATTTTATGTTTGAAGCTGAGACCAGAGCGGGCTTCAACTCGAAACCAGTACCCATCTGGGATATGCCCAACCTCAATACCGGTCGGAACAACTGCAGTGGCACGAGCTGGGACAACTGTCTCTTCTGTGCAAGTAAGATCATACCCTGCATTTTCACCAGACGCTTCTGGGTGTGCTTTTTGGGGTAATACCGCATTTTCTGCGACCTTAATGAATTCAACCGGCGGCATATAGTCAAGATTTTCCATACAATGATTGTAGATAAGACTATATTTTTATCAACGGTTTTCTAAATATTTGTATGAGTTTACCCGGTACACAAGAAGCAGAAGTTGATTCCTTGGTTGATCAGCTAAAGAAAGCAGCAAGCCTGACCAAACGGAATGAGCAGGAGCAGAACACGTTGAAGAAAGAGGACATCGAAAAATTTGTCATTGAGCGCTCTGGTGAACTAATTCAAGAGAGCATGGATTTGATTCGAACAATCAAAGACAACATTATTTCTTCCCCTAACCACTGTGATGTGGAAGCTTTAGCAGGCCTTATTACCGCGGCATCAGGTGCAATTGAGACGTTGAATCGGCAAATCATAGTGGACAAAAAAGCGGAAGTTATTTACAAATCAAAAGAACTCGATGCAAAGAACCGCAAAGCGAGCCTTATTGACGAGACACACGCTAAATTACTTCTTACCCGAGAGCAGATGGTAAAGGAGTTAGCAACTCAAGCACTGAAGAAGACTGATGAAGCAATCGAAATCGAAGCGGTAACAGTTACTTCCAGTTTGTCGGGTTGCACGTAAACAACTTCTTTGCGAAGTTTGTGAAGATTTTCTTCAGATTAGGCACGGTTGGTAGCGGAGGAATAAGCGCTAGCAGCCTCTTTACGATTTGCTTCTCCAACTTCACCGCAAAGGTGGTGAAGACATTTTTAAATTTGAAGTTCTTATAGAATGCTGGTAGTTTAGGGGTTTTTAGATTACCGAGTGCTTTGAGAGACAGGCTAGCTAAATGGCCCAACCTGCAAACCAAATCACGTGCCCCTTGAAGAACAGGAATTGGAGATTCTGTTGCAAATGCATATGCATCACGCTTAAACTGCGGCGCAGAACGCGGTACAGAATGTATCTCAGCGCTAATATCATTTGCAACATCCGGTGATTGTATTGTCTGCTTTACTGTAGCAGCTGTTTGAACAGTTGTAATTGCGGCAGCGGTTGCTGTTGGTGGGCGCTCTACTGCAGGCGGTATTGTTTTTGCAGTAGTTGGTTTAGGTACATTTACCGCGGTACTATTTTTCGGTACCGGGTTTGTTGATGAGGTTGGTGTCTGAGCCAATATAATTGTATTCGCGGGGTCGCTCACTGTCCCCTCACCTGCTGCAGTTGGTGCCCACAACCGACGCTTGATAGTGGTTGCATGCCGCGCACTGTTGATCTTCTTACCTAGCAGGTCAAATTGAACACGGCTATGTTCAACATCGGCAGTATACTGTAAATGCGGCAACGCCTGTAGGTTCATTGTAGGGTCTTGAGCATTGTATCCAGAAAAATCATTCAAGGTACAAAAATATGTCACCATCTTAAACAGTGCGTCAAAATCTTTATTGAGCTTCTTTACAAGCAGTGGAGCGATATCACGCATCCGCAAATACGCATTAAAATCTGTAATTAGATTGGAACCGTGTGCATCAGTGGTTTGTGCCCATGCAACCTGCACATTAACAAGGTTGCTACGATACAAAGTAGTTGCGTACCTGCTCATTGATTTGGCAACATCTTTTGCAGTCGGGGAAATCTTATTCGTCAAAGTACTTGGACAAATTTGAAATGATGTGTACACAGTCCCTGAGATATCGTTTAGTGGGATAACCGTATCATTCAAGGTTGGTACAACATTGTACAAACATCCGATGCTATCGCTTAGATCACTAAACAAGCTGGTGCTCGAAGCGGGAATCACATCTTTAACTGCTTGGACTGCTCGCTCATACTGCCGAATATAGTGGTAAAGAAACTCAGCATCGAGGTTACTCTTTTTTGAATCAATCTCGGTAAGTGCTGTCGACATTGACGATACAAAATCACCCGCGTATTGGCTATTTTCAAATGCTAGACTCGTTGCTAATTCAGCAGAGAAATTAGACACAAGAACCATGTACGACGTGAAGTTTGCAAGAAGAGTTTCTGTTCTTGCAATATCCACATCAACCAGAGCTGGAAATATGGTCGTTTGGTTGCCCATTATACGTAGAGCCCCTTCTCACCTAGATCTGTGAAGTTGTAGGTCTTTACACATCGCAGATCTGTATAGTAATCACCACCACTAAACGTATGCTTTACAGATACAATCAAATAGATTCCGAGCATCTTGTGATCAAACGCTGAGTCAGGCAAGCTACTATCCCTGTCAATACTTATGAATCGACCCGCGTCGCGGTAGGTTGCACCTTTTACTCGAAACGAGATTGTATTATTGAGGAGCACCGATTTCAATAAGGTATCTGACCGACCCTCAGAGAGACGCTGCTCTGGTATCGTAATTGCCGAGTATACATGCTCTACATTCTGGCGAGTAGAGCGAAGCTTGTTAGCTATTAAGTTCGAGGCTGGAGCACCCTTATTTCCTTTAAGAGGGGCAACATAATTTTGATAATAAACTTGCTGTACCTTTTCAAAGTCATTCTCAACGACATCCATTGAAAATATTCCGGTGCCAGGGTCGCTGTTGTATGTTACTTTGGTTACCACTTCTTGCTGTGTGAACTGCCCCGCGGGTGGTAGGAATGAAAAGTTCTCAATGATATTCGTATCAGCAAAATAGATTGATAGTTTCGGTGACCGGCTAACAACTACCGTAAAATTGGTTGTTGATGTTTGATCAGTGTTACCACCAATCACAAATCTTTCAAGATATAGTACCCCACCTGCATCGTTTTTAGCATCGTATGCCTGTTTAAAATATTCAGACAGGCTAATAAAAGACCACCCACGGGGGAACGATTCAATGCGAAGAATACCCGCATCATAATTATTCTCCTTTGAGCTAACATGGAGATTTAGTAGATACTGCAAACTGTCTTCTGCCTTAAACCCTGCAGGTGCAGTAAAAAAGATATTGGTCGAGCCCTTATCAAACCCTGAAAATGTACAGTTGAACCCCAAATCAGTTGAAAGTGTCTTTCGAAGAAGGCCTTTAATGGCATCACCTGTTGGTATCCCTCGTTCGATATTTGTTCGGAGATGGTGGTCGTTACCAGAGAGAAGCTCTGCTGTGCTAAAGCAGGTGTTTTTCTCAATCATTATCTGGTGCCATAGATCCCAAAAATAGAGTTTGCGGTGTTTTGTGTTAGCTTGCGGGCTTAAAACATCTTCAATATTATAGATTGCAAAGTCATATGATAGGCAGAATACAGCGCGAGCTTCCTCATCTGGAGCGGATGTAATGCCGCTGTCGCGCACTTTAGGGATGATCTCTATATGTAGGATATCACGCGAATCACCGCGAAATGCATACGGGATCGAATCTGTAATAACACCGTCTGGTTGACGCTCTAACACATCGTAGCTATTATCAATTACGATGTAACCATCATCAAAATAGGTATGCAAAGCACTGTTGATAACAAGCTCTTTAATTGCCTCGTAACGAATACCGAAGTATTTGCCTTCTGGGTTAATAAGCGCAACCCGGAAGTCATACTCAGTTTTATTGATCTCAATTGTAGAGATCAAATCTGTTTTATTAAGGGCTGAGATCATGTAATGAGTTGCTGCAACTGTGAGATAACGGTGGCAACATACTGCGGTTTCAAAATTTTAATCTTGTTGTTTGAAGGTAGCTCGAATGGATTACGCACACCGTTCACCAAAGCAATCAACCACCAGAGGTCAATTGTTTTGTAGGCATTATAGCTTAATACCGTCCATGGCATTTTTTCGCTTACGACGACCTCTGTAAAGAGATTAGTGTCATAGATGTTACCGAACGTAACAGTGTTAAGAATGTTGTAAAAATATTGGTTGTCAGCATTCAAATACACCTTGAAAATATTCTCATATCTCAAGTTGCTTAGGCTGCCTAACTCAACCACCTCGCTTTGACTAGCACCTAGATCTGTCATACGGTTCCTGTTCCTCCGTTGCTAATGATGCTGCCATTTAGCGCATTGATTTGTTGAGTAGCATCTTGTTGTATTGTTGCGCTGCGGTTTTGCTGCGCAGCATCAATAAGCATACCTTGGTTGATAGAGGTTGCGGAGAAAATAGCTTGCTGTGATTTAGACGTAACAATAATATTGTTTGGTCGCGCTGCAACTGCATACATAAAATTCTTCGACTCGGATACAAGCGACGTAAGAGTGATTGTCACCTGAAATGCCTCTGGAATGATTGTTGCAAATGTGTTGTTGCTGTTACCGTTTGGTATGTTAATCTTCATGGTGCGCCGAGATCCTTTGTACTCAACACCAATATTGGAAATGTACGACAGCGGCATATATCGAACACCAGGAATCTCCGCTTCATAAATTGGAGGCGGGGTGAGCAGGTTACGGTTAATGCGTTCAGGTCGATTATTATACAGCAATAGGTAGACAAACTGCCAATTGCGGAGCACATCATTGTAGCTTGCAGAGCCTGCGTTAATAAGTGGAAATGATACCGTAATGCTATCACCATCTTTTGTATACTGGAAAAACTTAGAACGCTCCTGGTAGGTGCCGTAGTTTCCAGTTCCAGTTGATTCTAGATCACCTATAAATTCTGACCCTGCTGCAATTAGATCTGCCATGCCACGGAGTACGTGACCAGAACCTGAGTCACCTGAATTATCGCCCCAAGCATTGGAGGTTGACTGGTACGAATTCGAGAAAAATGGAAGATAAAAAATCCAACCAGTCGGCTCTGTAAAATAGAGGCCTTTATAAGGCTTAAGCCATTCATCCGCAAGAAAGCTGACATCATCTTGAGCTGACTGTGCACCCTTAATAACTTGGTTGATAACAGTCTCAGAGCGCTGCTTAATTGTGTCGGTGTTAGCCGGGGTACCTGCTGAGGCGGTCGTATTTTGCGGTACAAACTTTTGAATCAAATCAGCAATTTGAGTCAAAGACTTGTCACCATTTGTATTGCCTGTCAACAAGTTGTAAAGATTGCGAACAGAATCAACACCAGCTCCTGTCGAGTAGAGAGCTTGAGCGATGAAAGAGTTAGTTTTTACTGCTCGTTCTTTAAGAATGAGGGTAGGTACTTCAGCACGGCCACCCGCGGCACCGAGTTTTGAATTTGTCCAATAGAAATCATTCACCACGTCAACTGGTTTGATAAACCCAGTGAGTTGCGTAGAATTAGGTACCAGCTTTTTTACGACTGATCCTGCTATCTCTGACGGCGCAAATGTCCAAAGGAAATTTGACATACAAATACTTAAGATACTACTTCAGCTCTGTAGGCTGTTGATCCAGCTGGTCCACCAAGGGTTAGGTTATTTTGGCGTGAATTGCTAATGACAACCATCGACCCAGGCTTTTGTTTTGCCCCGAGAGTTTCGAGAATTTGCTTAAGAAGCTCCACATTTTGCGATAGGAGTTTTTCCTGGCGAGCATATGACTCTCCCGTCATCTTGCCAATATTCTTAGTTACTTCAACAGAATTCAACATCATTTGCTCAATCGGTCCACCTGATTTTGCTCCAATGATGGTATCTTTATCAGAAAAGCTAGCTACTGGTTGCCCGGGTCGACTAATAAAATCTTGATGGACTTTACCGGTAACTGACGCTGTACCCGCCGCAGTAGCTGCGCTTGAAATCTTTGATTTGATCCAGCTACCTACATCGAGGAGCTTGCCTGCACCTGGTACTGCACGGATGATTTCTTCAACGTTGATGTTGGCTAGCTGATCAAAAATACCTACAAGAAATTCTGCAATCTTATCGATTACCTTTTTGAATGTATTAGGGATCGTCTCCTTGAAGAATTTAATCAACCCATCCCAAGCTTGTTGGATTGGGGCAATAACATATTCACCAACAAATTCACCTATATGCTCTCCAATACCTGCAAGCCATTCAGATAAGCTGAATTCTTTCATCCCCTTATCCATAATCGCAGCAGCATCCTTATCGAAGAAGCTGAAAATCCAAGTAAAGATTTTGTAAATTGCTTTACCGATCCCTTCAGGGATAAGAAGAACAACCTTGATAAGCTGACCGATAAAATCACCTTTTTTGAAGTCTTCAACGATGCCGTTGATGCTCTTTTTAACATCTTCAAAATCCACAAATCCAAGTGTGAGAATATTAACAAAGAATGCGATGGCGCCCTTCATTTTTGCGATCATGGTATCTTTTGTTCCGTTCTTCATCTCATCCTCGTACCCGGCTTTGAAGTCAAAGATCGCAACAAGAATCATAAGTGGCCATGCAAGTTTTTCGAGTGCGGCGCCAACTACTTTTGCTTTTGCGATAAGAGGCTCAAAAAACGCAAATATCTTCGAGAATATCCCACCTTCTCTAAATAGTCTTCCAACCCATACAGCAACTTTTTCCCAAAATCCAACAACATCACGGAGAAGGGCACCTTCTTTACCGAGATCGAAACCTGCTTTAAGATCTTTTAAGAACGTCGCAATCCTACCGGTTTTTGAAAAGACCCGACCGATTGCGCCGTCCTCACTGAAAAGATGAGCCACCGCATTCTTCAGTTTACCGAGCATGGTATCATCTTTAAACAGTTTACCAATCATGCCCTCTTCAGTAAACAGTTTACCAATTACACCTTCTTTTGAGAAGAATTTACCTATTGCACCATCAGCGCGGAAGATGTCGAAGATTTTATCAAGCAGCTTACCGATTGATTGGCCAATATTTGTTTCTTTAAGACCTTTCCATATATTTTGAAGGCCTTTCGAAGCAAACCTAAAAAGTTCTCCAAGGCCTTCAATAAATGGCAGTATGTACTTTTTAAATAGGCTGCTAAATGCGAAAATTGCACCGAGGATAACAATAGTGAGTACCTCTAAGAGCTCCATCCAAAAGCTGCTCTTCTTTGCGAGATCCTTTTTCATCTCAGGGGTCTGCGCCTGGAAGACCTCTTTGAAAAATTTCTTCGTTTCGTTGCTTAGCCCGTTGATGTAGACAGGTGTGTCCTTAGTTACTACATCGCGCGGTTTTTCAGCTTCATCCTTTTTACCCGTCTCAGCTTTTGCTGTAGGGTGCAGATCAGAAATACGGAGAGACGCAGCAGGTTCCTGTACCTTTGATCCCTTTGGGAGAATGATACTCTCTAACAACTTAACGACTTTGTCAAGTTTACCTTCTATGTCACGCGCGGCCATTTCAAATACTTAAGCCGGTGTCAGCGTTCTTAGAGTGTGAAGAACGCTTGATCTATAGATATTTCAACGGGTTGCCCGTTAATATTTGCAAATTTTGATTCTTCTACCTTGAGCGCATTTGCATATGCAATGATTTGAGTTGTAGTTGAGAGTGGGAGTTTATCTACAACAAGAGCTCGGTGAGCTACGGATAATTCGTCAAAATTCAAAGTGCTCTCTGTTCCTTGGTCTGTTGTCACGATGCTGTCAATATACTTGACGAGAGCTTTAGTGTACACTTCGCCGAGAGTATCCTTAGCTAGAGTTTTGTCGGAGAATTCTCCAATTCGTTTCCTGCTCTCTTTATTGACGTGCGTTTCCTTATCAAGAGTAGGTATACTCAAATTCAGAGTAAACAAGTCTTCTTTGATAACTTTTTTAGAGAGAGATGAATCGAGTGGTAGCTTATTCTTTAAGAGTTCTGTAAGATCGACTGATTGCTCGTTGAGGGTAATGGTAGGGCTCAGCGATGCAGCCCGTAAAGCTACAGCAATATACTTCTTATCAGTTGAGAGAACATTTACTTTCTCATTTATGTTCTCGCGGATGATGCTGTCAAGTACTAACGCCAGTGTAATACCTGATGCAGCATTATCCATCACAGTTGTGATAATTTCTTTGTGTTGCCGAGCACTCAGCTTTTTAAAAGTGACTTCACGATTTAGTGACGGAATAAAAATTGGTGTTACATCATTCCGCGCAACGTTGTCGAGACTATTAATGAAATTATTGACCTGGTCCATGTCTCTATTTACCCAACTGTTGAAGCAATGCTAGGTCCACCTTGGGTAGCAGACTGTGCAGCTTTTTCCTTTAACTCCGCCTCTAGAAGACCAACAGCGACATCAACTTCACCAGGTGTCATCATGTAGAGATCTTGCATCGAGTAGTTTGCTTTTGATACAAGAACATAGTTTACTTCTTGAATATTGTTGAGACTGGTACCGACAAAAATCTTTAACAGCTCCAGTAAGATACCGTTTTTCGCGCTGAGTACTAATGAGGTTTGATTACCTGTAAGGGCTTGCACGGGTAGATTAACAGGTATCTGATTTACCGCAAATTCAAATTGCTTCGAATACACCTCGAGTTGTTGGGTAATAGTCGCCGGTAATCGTTCAAGCATCTTATTTTGTTCTGGTACTGAGAGCTTACTGAATGTGACTAAAGTTTCCCCCACAGTTACGTAGTGGAGACAGGAATACATGTAATCAAATACATTCTTAAATGCAAATTGCTGTGGTGGACCTAGCAATGCAACCCATTTAAGAGACGCTGTATTACCAGACACTTTTTGCCGTTTAAACAAATCTTCATTTACCATTACAGTATTCAGGAAGTCTGTCAAACTAAAGCGAGCTATTTCATTTTCTTTAAGGGAGAGTTTCAATTCCCCACCTTTTGAAATTGTCCTGAGATAAGTTATGACTATCAGTTTTTCCAAAGCCGATAGAGTGTGTCCCTTCAGGTCCACATACTTGTCAATCAATTTATCGAGATGCAATTCAAGTAAATTGGGATCTCCATTTTGAATGAATTTTTGCAACGTAATGAAATCTTCATAATTCATCTCCGACACTGCAAGCGGTTGGTCAATAGTGGGGAGGGGTAGCGAACAGGAAAATTTCATATCATATCAATCCTAGTAGATTTACCGCTCCATTTCCACCATTTTGTAACGGTGATATGCGAGGCAGTTGACCACTAGCGATTCGATTGATGATAGACGTGAGCGGGAGATACAAATTGTTCTCAACAGTGTAGTGTGAATATACCCATTTGGTTGTGTGGAACGCACGACCGGAAGAGAATGATTCTGTATCGTAAGTGTATGTCTGGTCCCCAACACCGATAGGTGCGCAGTTATAGAATTGCCAAATCTTGCGGGGAATCATTGAGACTTTTTGAAACGTGCGTGTGTACTGTAGCACGGTAACAGTTGTCTTTACGTTTTTGATAATCTCGCTTACGCTATTTGGGTCCCGAGCAACAAATCCAAAATGTGAACCTGCGATGACCCACGGGCGGATAACGAAGTCGGTAAATGATGTATTGGTCTCTAGAAAATCAAAAGTCAATGTGCCGGGATTTGCACGCTGCATTGCAATTGGCGCCGATCGGAATCCGCGAGAATTTTCAATAGTGGGATAATCAACTGCAAATTCATCACTAGGTAAATTGACACCTTGCGCAAATAGACACCCTGTTACTTTTTGTAGGGGAAATGCTGTTAAGATCTTTTTTGCGCGGTCTATATCGAAACCTTTTTTACCACCGTCAACACGTTCGAGGTTTTGTATTATGCTGGTGTTGATACATTTCGGATACTCGTTGATAAGGACAATCCACTGTGTCTGGAGTGGGATTGCGGTCATCCACGACTCCATCTGAGTTAGGAAATAATCACGAGCACTAATGAGAGGGATACCCTGAATGTTAAACCCAAACAGATTAGCAACCTGGGGAGCAAAAAGGGGATTTTGACCGGTGCCAATACCGACTAAATTTTGCCCAAGTGAGGCGATAGCTTTGCTGAACGGGTTGTCCATGCAAATACTTAGGCAACGCTACGAATTAGCGTTATTTCTTTCTCCAGTAGTGGTACGTAATCTTCGCAGTAAACTCAACTGTTGCACCGGTACCCTCTGACATATTGTACGAGAGAGATCCGACGTCGTTGACTGCAACACCAACTAGTTGATATTGCGCAATGCGGTTGTTTTGTTTGTCAAGTTGAACCATGTCAATGGTTGATGTTTGACGGGGAGTGAAGTAGTTACCCGTGCTTGTTGCATCATCAAAGATATCCTTGCTCCATTGCTCGAACTTTTGACGAAGCTGTGAGTTTGCATCACAGAAGAATTTGAGTTCATACCCTTCGCTACCAGGATAATTAGCAGTACCGGGGATGTTGAACTTGAGACCCATGTATGGTACTTGCACGTTTGTAATGGCGCGACCAGGCAATGTTGCTGCCTTAATGTACACCAAATCATCTTCGTTAAACGTGATGGTCGAAGTACCCCCGGTGTTGATAGAGAGTAAGCGGAAGTTGATGTCGCGAGCGAAATCACGAGCCGCAGCTACCCTATAAAAATCGGTTATCAGTTGTTTGACATCTGCCATATACTTTATTTATGTTATCCTACGATTTCCTGGAAGCTAACTCCTGTGCGAGTTGCATAGAAGTTTGCCAAGATGAATTCTGCTGTGCGCACCGGCTTGATATAAATGTCAACAACCAATTGATTGTCATCAATTACAGCAGGTGTGTTATTGCGTTCGTCACAGATAATCAGGTAGTCATATACACCTTCAGTGTTCTTCGCGTTTTCGAAGATTGGTGTCAAGGTGTTGAGCACCTGAGTGCGGGTGAACAATGTGTTCGGTTCGAACACAAAGTACTTCAACGTTTCGCGGGTTGCAATCTCAAGGTTGAGGAACAAGCGGCGAACATTAATGCGGTCAAACGCACTTGGGCGCTTGAGCAGCGTCTTCTGACCGTAAATTACAAACCCGTCGGATGCAAAGAACGTCACAGGGTTCAAGTTTGACTTGTACAACTGATCACGTTCTTTTTGACGTGGGTAATAAGCAATGTCGGTGATACCTGCAATTGTTGCGCGGGTAAATCCAGCTGGTGCACTCCAAGGTGTGTAATAGCTGTCATTATTCGCAAAAATAGCTGCAGCATAACCAGAGAACGGCACCCAGATTGGATTTCCCGTTGCTACGTCTGTTGTGCGGACAACTTGAGGAAATGCGCACAAATAGCTTGTGTTATAACCAGCATACAGATTCTTTAACGGCCACATAATGTTCTGCGTAAAGTTCGCACTGTCTTTGCGGATGGTCTTCACAGAGTTACTCTGCACCAAGATTGGTGTTAGTGGATCCAAGATACCAATAACGTCTTTACGAGCTGGGTTTTCAATAAAGCTCTGCAACTCATTTACAACACCTTGATAATCGGCAACCAAGTCGCTGTTAACAGGGGTACCATCATACGCTGTAAGTGGTGCTGTGTCAACGTAGAGGTAATCATCGAAAACATCCTTTACTCCGCTGTATTGCGCACCGGCGTAGACTGTACCGAGACCAGCTTCGCAGAGCACGTTTACTTGGTATACGTCTGTGTTGAGCAATGTATCAAGCACAACACCCAACTTGCCAGGCAAGTTGCCAACTGTCTTATCTGTTGCATTTGTGGTGTAGAAAGACCCGAGCGGGAACAGAGAATCGTTTGTACCATAAGTGGTACCGATCGCTGTTACGAGTGTCGTATTATCAAATCCGAGAAACGCAACCCGAGTGCTTGAGCTGCTTGCGAACAACACACTGTTGTTCAGCGTTGGGTTGCTCATACGAATCTTAACATCAGGTGTACCTGATGGTGACAAGAACGTTGTGCCTTGTATGATTCGAGAGAGGTATGGATTTACCTTAACAACCAAGTTGGCACTTGAGTTGTTCGCAACTGTTTCAATAAAGAAGCTTTCTGCAGGTCCACCTGTCTCGCTATTTACTTGGCGAGTGCTGTCGAGAGATCCAATGTAACCCTCTTCGAGCGAGAAGGATAGCTGGATGCTGGTATTCGAAAATACCGACTGGCGGAGTTTGAAAAGACCAACTACGACTGTGTCATCGTATTCCCGACCAGAGTAGATATCAAAGCTTGGAACACTGCTTTCGAGTACCTCTGACAAGCTATTATCGATACCTGCTGGGGTCGCAGAGAGTGAGAATCCAAGACGTTGTGCTGGTACCCCTTGATACACTTGCGGATTTACACCAACGGGATCAACAAATACTTGGTTATTCTTCAGTGTCTTAACATACTTGACGGTGTCAAAGTTACACGATGGGTTAAGATTGGTATTGTCTGCAATACCAATGTAGTACCCTTCGTACATGTTGTTAATTGTAGACTGCGACTGGTTAGCAATAATCAGCGCTGCATTACCGAGGGTTGTAACATCACTTGTAAGATCTGCATTTGCGGCAGAGTTAAAGGTAAACAAGCTACCGTCTTTCAACGATGTGAACTGCTCTTTCGACAGTGTGTAGTGTTTTGGTGCACCAAGCACGTAAGTACCTGCAGTTTGTGTAAACGTCTGCGCACTTGCAGCAGTCATTACACTTACAACAGAAGATGATGTATCAACGAAGATTGCAGGGTACGCAAGAACACCCACCTGGTCTGTAGCTGTGAGGGCAGTGCTGCTGCCATACGGCAACCGAGCAACTAGAACATTTGCAGGACTCTGCAATGCTGCATTAACAGTGTGATAGAAATAGCGTTCTGCACCATTAGTAGGTATACCGTAAATCTGTTGGAATTCCGAAACACTCGAAACCTGAATCACGTCGTTGATTGGACCCTTCGAAGAAAAGCCAGGAATGAGAATATTGGTGGCTGTATTCTGAACAGGACGTAGCGAAATATCAACTTCGCTAATCTGGACACCAGGTGAATCAATTCGACGATTTGGCATAATATCTACAAATTATTTATGTGTTTTCAAAATGCTTTTTCCGCATTTTACAAACTTTCCACGTTCTCAACCAGTTTCACAATGAACTGGCTATACGCGAATTCTAATGTAGATTCTGCTTCTGTAGGGTCTCGGTCGTTGAAGCTAATTCCACCTAACTTGGTCGGAAACGCCTTTGTAAAAAGAAACTCGACAACACGCTTATTGTACTCATCAAGCGCAAAAATTGAAATGTCGGTCATGTAATACTGGGCCGCAAACTCGTTTTTGTGCTCGAGATTTGTGACGTTGTCGCTATCGAACAAGCTCGTTTTGTGGTCGTTAAGAACGCTCAACCATTTGTAGATGACCCAATAATTGTTAAATCTGTTATCAATCGTAAAGTTGACCGTTTGCGGAGCATAGGGATCACGTACATGGGATGATACGTTGTACGACTGCCCACCATATCGGTGGTCCACAGCAGGTACCGCGATATCAGGCGCGATGCTCCCATATACGGACATCTGAAGAGCGGCGGGTATAATCATCGACTCAGACCGGCTACGGATATCACCAGTTATAATTTCACGCAACCCCTTTGGAGTCGGGATGACAATCATATACTTGTCTTTGCGCTGTTTGTTTAGTGGCGCTTGAATGTAATCAGCCATTTGGTATATTTAGTAGTTGCCAACCATCCCTCGCTAGTATCGCTTTGTCATCTTGATCATCGTATTGATCGTTGATAACACACGGCAAAAAATCGGAGCCAATTGTGTTTTTTAAATTCGCAAGAGCAGCTAGCGGGTCTTCGAATCCACGATCACTACCATAATCGAGAATTCCTAATTTAAGTGGCCGTCGGTTACTATCTGCCGTAATCACTTCAAAGTATTTGTCGACAATGTCTGTGTCTAGGGCCATGAGAGCCCAAATTAAGCTCATTACACGGTCATCTAGACTGTCTGCTTTTGCAGCCCAGGTACCGTTTTCACGTCGAATAAAACTACGCAATTCATTGAGGGTTACGATGTCGCGAATTCTAACAGACTGTAGTTCATTAACGTAGTATCGCATGTTCATAACACCTTTATATTTGGTGTTTGTATGCGCCATAATACCATTGCGATTGTACGATGCACCAGCTGCGCCGGGGCCGTAATTTACAATATTTGGATACCCGAGTGTAACACGCAGCTGATCTACTACCTGCCCACCGCAATTGTTACGTTCAATCAAAACTGGTGGGTTACCCCAGTGTTTAAAGATTTCCTGACACTTTGAGATAAAATTCAACGGGTTGATGTTCTTATTTGAGTACACCGCAACCTGTTGAATGTCTGAGAGATCAGTAACATCGAGCACCTGTATAACACTAGCGTTTTCACCGACACCTTCGCTTACATCAACACCGATAACGTAGAGGTGATCTTTGCGGTACGTCTCCCACATTAGGTACTTACCATCTTCAAGAACGTACTTGGGTTCACTTGTATCGAGCTTCAATTTTTTAAACAAGTCCTCATCAACAGCACTTTCACCTGATTGAAGAAAAGCACACCCGAACTCTTGGTTAAACGCATCTTCGCTGCCCATTGTCCGTATTGTACGTTTTTTCCACTCCTCATCGCGTCCAGGTATCTCCCACCAATCAACACGTTCCGGGAACCACCCATTCTCTTTCTTTGTAGCTCCTTCATAGAGGGTATGAAATAAATTTCCAGTGCCTTTTGGAGTTGAGGCCACAAAGATTTTTGATTTTTGTGACGACGAAATAATAGGGTAAACAGACTCCCAAAACTCTTGCATCATGTTGTTTTCAATGTGCGCCATCTCGTCAATAATAACACAGTTAACAGACTCACCACGACCAGCATCGCTAGACGTTGTTGAAATACCAATACTAGAGCCGTTACCGAGTGCAAGAGAGGTCTTACCATATTCAACTGTGCCTGGTTTCAGGTAATTGGGTAATTGCTCATACGCGATTCGAATGCGTTTGAAGATATTAATAGCAGTTGCCTCCTTGTTAGCAACAATTAGCACGCGTTGATCATCATAAAAGCAGACTATCCAAAGAGCGTAAATGGTCATCAACGTTGTTTTACTAGCTTGGCGGCTAGCAAGCATAATGAGAAACCTGTTGTCGCGCAAGGATCTTAAGATCCGTTTCTGGTAGCTGCGTAATTTGATACGTTGCTTACCCTCGTCTAAGTTAACGATATAGAAGAAGTTCTCTGCAAAATACAAAATGTTCTTCCGGCATTTTTCCAAATCTATTACCCACTCTGGGTGCCCTTCGTAATTAAATTTAGCCTCAGGTGTGGGAAGATTAGAATTTCCGAGGTAAAAATGATTATCTTTTGGTCCGGCCATATAAGTACTTAGCGATGAAACACGAAAAAGGTGACTATCTTGTAGATATTGGCAACTTGTACGGCGGCGTACTTGACAAAATCATTGCAGAAAATGCTGCTGCCAATGCAGATACGGCATCTGTTATTGAGGAAGCAAAAGGTAAGTTTCCCGGTAAAGGCACCTTTGAGATGGCAGGCAAAGATAAGAAGAAGAAATCACCTTTTGCGGATAAGAAGAGTGGGCCTGCGGCTGCTAGCGGTGTAAAGAAACCAGCAAAGGCAGACTCAAAATTTTCAATGTCTTCAGAAAAAACGCAAACTGCCGGTATAAATAATCACATGAGCAAGAACTTCGATAAGCTAGTTTCCGACGTCCTTAACGACCGTCTACAACTTGAAGCACCAGAAATGGATGCAGTTGACACTATTACCGCGCAACCTGAATCCGGTGAACCTATTACAGGTGATTCCGGCGAAGGTATGCCTGGTGAAGAGGGTGGCGATGATGCGATCTCAGAATTTGAAGGCATGAGCTGTTCGGAGATTATCGAACATCTTCGCGCTGGTGTTGAAGCACTCGCTGGTAAATGCGGTGGTGAAGATGAACTTAACGATGATCTCGGTGGCGAAGAGGGTGTCCCAGAAGATTTGACAGGTGAACCTGAGGGTGGTGAAATTGCTGGTGAAGCGACCCACTTGGAAGCATTGCCTGATTCCGCTGGTCAGAAGCTCCAAGGAGCTAAGAAGTCCAACGTGGTAAATAGCACCGTAAAGGGTGTTAAGTCGAAGGTAACTGCAAAGGTTACGGACGAAGTTGGTACAGAAGAGACGGGTGTTCATCCGCTAGTTAGCCCCGAGAAGATGAATAAGGGTCTCAATGGTAAGAACAACAAGGTTGCAGGCACTGCCGGCAAGGTTGGTTACCAAATCGGCCACTAAGCTAAATTGCTCTACAAAGCCCCGGTGTTAACACCGGGGCTTTTCTATTAAGTAATTGCGTGGAAAGCTTCAAGCGATTTTTTGGCCGTGATCGTAGGCGTCATATGCGACCGATTAGTCGCGTGACCCGTGCTCATCCTGGTCGATATGTTCCAAAGGTTCACCAGACCAAGCACGAAAATATCAAATTTCGAAAAGTAAAAACAGGAGAATCTCGCTTTGAATATTTGACATCTGCTGATTTTAGTGATCTGCGAAGAGCGGGTTACAAGTTTGCACCATCGATTAAAGCTCCAGTAAAGCTCGGAAATACCGGGATTCGAATTGAGTATAATCGGAGACTTGGCCGATTTATTTTGACAAAATAATATGAGCTACGGTCAAACAGGCTACACAACACCAAATACGTACCCCTTAACGGTTACGAGCATGACCTCATGTTTCAGGTATACTGATAAAGATCAGAATGAATGTGAGCGCCAGCTCTACAGTAATTACTTCTTCGAACAGATAAACCTCTTCGGTCAAAAAGTGGGATATTATGTTCACAATTACGACACACTCTCTGCAGATAACTTATACGGTGAGCATCCCACCCAGCAATACTCACCACCTAGAGACCTTATTATCGGTATCAACCTAAACGAAAATGCACTCATGCTCAGTAAGTATGGGCTGCTCGCCGATGATGAAGTTACCGCGTTCGTACACATTAGTGCTTTCTACTTGGTTTTTGGACCAGGTGCAGAGCCTAAAGCGGGCGATGTGTTCCAGATGTCGGAGTACGGTAGAGACCGTGTAGGTGGGCGTGCTGGTAATTACTTTGAAATCACACAACGGCTAGATCAGGATATTGCTCAGATCAACCCACTGGCAGGTCACTATGTATGGTTGATTAAAGCGAAGCGATTTGAATACTCATTTGAGCCAGGGCTTAGCGGTGAATCTGTTAATCAGCAAGTATACGATGATACACTTTCAACCGCGGTAACCGGACTTTCCGGTGCTACAAAAACATACCCGTATGATGTAAACACTGAGTATACAACCCGCGTATTTGATTACACTCAAACGAATAATTACGATGATGCTTACGGTGGGTACTAAACCACTTTGATCGTACTCGTATCACCCTTGAGATCGGAGACAACATCAAATTTCATTGACACAAATCTCTCACGGATATACTTCTGCAGAGCGAGAGGTTGAACCCAATTCTTTTCGGTTTCCAGATCTAGCTTAAGTTCATCAGCTTTTCCTTCAATATATGCAATCGCTTCAATTAAACAAAGCCACCGTGTATATTCATCCAGTTTAAAAGACTTGATGCTTGTGGAATTACGAACCACCACTGTGTCTTCTAACAATATCGTTGACATATGCTAGAGTGTAGAACATAAAGAGATTCTTGTCAAGATAATTCTTGTTTGTCGTAAAAATTTTTACTATGCTGTCCAATTGATCTTGCGCGAGTTTGATTTTGACCATCTCAATTTGTTTTTCTTGCTCTGGTAATTCCTTAATCTGGGTTCCATAGTGGTCAAAAAATGATCTCAGGAGGTTTTGAAGGAACTCAATATCAGAAGTAAAGTTCTTTCGCATATCGAGTTTTCCACCCTGGTATGCGTCGTAGATATCCTTATCTGCCGTTTTAAGAACTGCGAAATCAATATCTTCAATTAGCTTGCTTAGTGTGCTCATCAATTTGTTGGCTGATTTTTGTTAGATTAGCGTCGAGATCTGAAGCCGGTAAAGGTGTGGTAACAAGGGCTGTTGTGATATCGAGGTATGCAGAGAGATCCTTGTTACATTTATTACACTTGTATGTCATTTGCTCATCAAACAGGATAGGAATATGTTGAACATTTTTTACATGACACGGGCAAATTGCAGGTTGTTCTGTTTTTGAAAGGAGCAGGATATTCTCCTGTTCGAGTTTTTTTATTTGGACACCTAGTCGAGCATCGAGAATTAGTGTAATTACATACTGGGCGATAAATTGTATGATGGTTGCTCCAATAAACCATTTTACATATCCGAGAGGTGTGGTTCCAAAGAAAAACGATACTGCTGAGCTAATAAAAATTATGGCAGCAACTGCGGTCAACAATCTTGGCGGCATATACAGATATGTTACTAACAGTTGTACTAAAATCAAGACAACGCATCAAAGTCTCTAGCAAAGGTATCTAGAAAGCGAAGATTTTTAGCGATCTTTTTTTGGAGTTTTAGCAAAACCTTTTTATTTTCCGGTTTTGTGGCCAAATTGGAATCGAGCGCGCAACTGATTTTCTGACGTAAGTTCGTCAAATTCAGAATGGTATTTCCGAGAATTTCCGGGCTTTTGTCGAGTGTTGGGTGAAGAGGTCTAGCGGGTTTATCGGGGCTGGCTTGTTTTCCAACAAGTTGAGCAATGTTTACCGGGGTCGCGCTATGCTCTCGAGAGGCAATACCCTGCACCCACCGATTGTATGCCATGGTTGCATCCTCAAAGATAACAGTCGCTTTTCTCACGCAATTATTTATACGAAATCACTTACAAACAAGCATAAATACTAGTGATGAAATTTCATGACCGCTTTCTAATGGTGCTCGAGCAAGATGCTATTGACGCAGCAATTCCCGCTGGTGCTGAAGCTGGCATGGCGCCTGCACCCGGTGCGGGTGGTGACGCGGGAGCCGAACGTTCTGCTATGATTAAGTCACTTGATCGTGGAACTCGCGCGGAGGATTTCGATGTTCCAATTCCATCTTCTGCGGTGTCTGATGCAAAAAAGCATGAGCAAATTCAAGAGCTGAAAACATGGATTGCGACAATTGATAATTTCATTGAATTCTTGAACGCCCCTAATTCTGAATCCCTGCAAACAAAACTCCACTCAGCAGGGTGCGATACGTTGTTTGATGCAATTGCTCGCAGTGAGAAGAAGAAGATCTCCCGTCTAGCGGCAGAACTTAGTTCTCTCTCAGAATCAATGAAGGGGTACCTTATTTCAGCGCACTCGTAATCTTGGATAGCTCTAAGCTAGCCTGGAGAGAAGAGTAGGAACGATTAAGAATGAAGTCTGGTTGAATCTCGTCAACCTTTTCCGCTATTGCGATATCGTTAAAATCCTTGTAGATGCGGCCATCTTCTTCAGGCCAGATAAAAACAGTCTCACCCACGTCAATGAGCCGCTGAGTCTTAAGTCGGCTCGCCTGATCTAACCATTGAGAATCGAGAACCCATATCTTTTTATGTAGCGGGAATCGCAGTATTTGCTCCTGCTGTTTCGCTGTAAACGTGTTATAGCTCTTCTCCTGGATACCACCTACCGCAACACCGTTTTTACAAAAAAATGCGTTGATGGGACCTTCGAAAATGAAGATATAATCATAAAAGGGGTCAACTGCATCAATATTGAAAATCGTCTTATCAGCATTAACTTTGCTGAGGTATTTTGGTTTAGTTTCGAGATCTTCTTTCGCAATACCACGCGACTGGTAGAATACCACAACCCCCTTCTCGTCAACAAACGGTATGATAAGTCGTGATTTATGAACACTGTCGACGATACTCGTGTAGAGAGCTTTTGGGCGGTATTTAGCAGTTACTAACCGGCGAGCTTGCATTAGTGCCAATGCAGACCGGACGATTCGGCTGTCTTGGTAGAACAGGATCTGGGTCCTGTCAAACAAATTAATAGAATCCTGGGGGAGCCTCTCGCTCGGTTTTACCGGCTTACGCTTCTCTGTTTCTTTCTTCAGCTCGGTAGGTATGATTTCAAATTTACGAGACTCGTCGCATATTTCTCCGTAGGAGAGACCGGAGACCTCTTGGATCCACTTTAGCGGTCGACTATACCACCCACAGTTGTGACAACAGATAGCATTGTCTTTGACGATGTAATAGCACCGTTTTTTCTTAAGCCATGAAGATCCCTCTTTGCAGATGAAGCACGAGCCTTGGTAAGCTTGCTGGTGTTTGAGGTACTTTACACCACCATTGAACGAGTAGAATTTTTGTACAATGTATTCTTCAGGCAGAATCACCTATACATTATACAACTTTGAAAATTTTTATCAAGGCTTTTTTTCTTCTGTCACACTAACAACACCCTTACGGATGAATGCACCAGAAGCAGGATCACGCCATGTAGCTTCAACAATTGTTTTCTTACCACACTGAATCGATGAAAGCGTTGGCTTTGAAGGTTGACCACTAATTGGTGATGTGATGATAATCGGCTTTACAAGTGTCGGCTGCATATCATTATTTAATGAGGCGCTTGTTCTTTTTGTATTGCATTCTGCAGACTTTGAAGACATCTCGCGGTATCTGCCCTACGACGTCAACAATATGACTCTGGATACCGGCGTCAAAATTTTCTTGTGGGATGCTGCGGTTTTCCATCTTCGGGATACTTAAAAAACTGTAAGCTTTATCTGCATCCTCAACAAAAATAAGAATTTCGCCTGCAAAGATACCAGTTGTAACTGCGTAAGAGAATCTCTCTCGCGGGTGTTTTTTTGAATTAAACATCTTCAGGTGGTTGGTGAGCCTGGGTTGGTAGGTTAAAGTTGTTTGCAAACTCGTGGAGTTGACTCGTTATGCTGTGTAATTCTCGTGCATTGTGCGCGCTGTATACATTTACCGCATCTCCATCAGGTGTAAACCCGAGAACGATGTAACAGTCGAGAAACTCTGACAAGATGACAGAAATCGCCTTCAGATCTTTTCTGTAAGCCTCCTGCGCCGCTTGCTCACCTGGCTCTTCAGCTGGGGACAGAGGAGGCTGGTCCGACTGTTTCTTCTTGGCCGGTTTCTTCTTGGCCGGTTTCTTTCGGTTCTTGCCCTTGTCGGTGCTCATCAATAGTATTTATCTTTGTCTTGATGAACTTGCGCTTACCCGGGTAGTACCCCGTATTCATGACTCCATGGCTGAGAAGGTACTCGATAATAACTTCTAAGCTATCTGTTTTGATGTGGAGATTTTTTGGAATGCGGCTTCCACCATCGTTCAATTCAAATGTTGACTCATCCAATTGCTCGAGGTTAGCGTAATACGTCATATAGACGGACTCACCACCAGGGTTAATGAGCACTGTCCACCGGCGTGGATCTGACTTCGCATAAAAAGCGAACATCTTAATAACGATGAAGCCATTATCACGGAGGCGTTTAATAACGTACCCGGCTGTTTTAAGTTTGTTTTTCGTGAGGTTCATGTTAATTGGTGAGTGCTGATACAATGTAATTTAGCGACACTTTCTCCGAAATCAATTCAAAATTAAACACATTCAACTTTGTCGCAAGCTTCACATTAAACTGCGCAATTTTGCTTGCGCTTAACAAGCGAATGATCTCAAAGTTAATCGGTATCGAAGTTGCGTATGCTGCATTTGTGTAATCCTCAGCAATGATGGTCGCATAACTATCAACATTGTGTCGCGCCTTGTCTGTCAGCTCAGCAAATACTTTTCCACCGTTAAACGTGATATACACCTTACTGATATCAGGGTTGAGAGTGCTACCTTTAAGTAAGTTCCGTAAACGTTCACTTGTAATTGTAAATGACCCATCGAAATTAATTGTTTTCAACTTCGCCATGTTAAGAGACGGAGTCTTAATAATTCCGTTCTCGTAAAGGTGATATTTGAACCGAACCGTATCAGAGGAATACGCCACGCTGTTTGTATCAACAACAAGATTGATATCTGTTCCAATCAAAGATAACAGTTTGTGCAGCTTTTTAAGATCAGGAATGTTTAGAACGAGCGGCTCAGTTACCGGAAAAGATTGCGCATACTCACCGTAAACAATGATAGTTCCATCACCTGTCGCAATCAAACTCGAAATCTTGTCTGGTTCAATCTTAAGGATGCCGCCATCTGTAATGCGACTAATAGGTTGGATAAACGAGTCGAGGAACTTTTCAGAGTCATCCAGAGTTAAATTCATCTAAGAATGTTACGAACAATCTCGAACAAACTCAACTTTTTTTTAAGGATCTATCGTGAGAACTATCTGCTGAGGAAGACTCAATGGCGGCCAGAATCTTCTTGCAAAGAGCCTCTACATTTGCAACTCGATCTACAAGATCCTTAACAATATCGTATGAGAAGTTAAGTTCAAGTTGATCATCAGCTGCAGATATGATTGGTTGAACCGGGGGAAGAAATGCTGGTTCGCGGGTGGTTACACCTGGGTGCATGATTTGCACCGGTGGTAGCGGAGGTGCCGCCACCGGTGCAATCGGGATTGAATTAACCACAGATTGAATATTGGGATCAACGGGTCGCAATGTTGACGCCTGTTCAACAAGACGACCGTTGAGATCTTTCAGAGAAACCATATGCTGACCCATGAATGCTAACGCTACTTCACGGGCAGCCTCTGGCGTGACTTGGTTAAATGTGTCTGGTTGCATTAAGCAATGTTGTCCATCAACTTCTGCAGTTCGGGATCCATTTCAGCATCCTGAACAGTAGCTGCAGCTGCAGCTACTTCAATTGCCGGTGCTGCTTTCACTTCAGTTGCAGCTGGTGCAGCAGCAGTTGGTGTAGCGATATTAAACCAGTGCTGGTTGAGCATCGTCTTGAGTTCGTCGTAGCTCTTCGTGGTGACGAATTGCGACAGATCGAACGCAGAACTGTAAATGCGCTCATACTCTGATTCAGGCAACCCCTCGATCGCCTTCGGAGTGCGGAACTTTGAGGCGACATACGTTGGGTAGTCACCTTGCTGTTCAACCTTAATGATAAGGCTGCAACCGCTCGCACTCAAGTCGAACATGCGCGGTCCAACATCTTCTGCACCATCACCATCCATCGCATCGGTGATAATCTTGTGCAGTTGACGGCCAAAGCGAAAGGCCTTCACCTTACCGTTGTTCTCCGGATTTACCGGATCGGATACCACGTAAGCATTCACCATCCAGTTTTCACTGCGGCGAATAGCCTTGATCTTTGTCTTGTCCTCTTCTGTGCCGTTACGGTAGACACGATAACGCTCTTCAGCGATCGGGTCACGCTCACCCCACGAAGTAGGGCTGGTCAGAATGATCTGTTGACCGGTTGCTACGCTCTTCCATGAGAAGGCATAGTAGTGCAAAAATGTTTTGCTTGGGTCTTTCAGGTGAGGCAAAAGCCGAACCGTATAGCTGTTACCTGCCTTGAGTTGGAGTTGATCTTTGAAGCGAGACGCCCCTGCGTTTTCGTTTTTCTGTAGAGCACTTTTAATGCTCTGGAACATGTCGTTTGTATATGTACTCATTTGCTTGTGTTTTGTTTTGTCTGTGTTAGTAAACCAATTCGCCTGAACCGGTCTACATCAATATATTAGGCCCAAGTAGTTCATTTTCAAGCAAATTTTTTACTTTTTTGTAGCATTGCTGTGATAGTGTCTTAGCTTTTGACGACACGTTCCACCTGGTTTTGTAGACATCTAAATTGTTTGTAAATACTTGTCCGAGAATAAATTCCATCTCATCTTTTGTCACGTCTCGAATACGCTTGTCAAAATCAGGAAATGCAAAAAGGGCGTAAATAGAAACATTGTGTTGAAGTAGATGTGTCAAAAAATCATTAACGGTACCAGACTGGTGTTCAAGATACTGCTCAAGAAGCATCTTATTGGTAGTGCAGAACTTACGCATGAAGCTGTATGATTCTGCAATTGGAGCAAGCTGCGTATCCGGTAGCTCTTCTTGTATGCGAGTTGTATAGATGCTGTACGCTTTACAAGACCGAGAACTACCGTAAAAATCTAAATAGAAAGTTTCGTCAGTATTCTCGTATACTTCGTATGGTGCTCGGATAAACAACTCCACATTTACTGTTGGGTGCGCTCGGAAAAAACTTGTTAGTTTCATGAGCGCTACATAGTTCTTATCACTTTCGAAATCAGAGAAGTCTTGGCGAGCCTTCCATGGCTTACCCCGGCGGGCATACTTTAACCAAGTATTGTAAATGTACTTTGAAAAATTATCCACATACCGATTCTAGCTTTTAATTTTGTTTTCTCCAGCTTTATTCAAGTATTTCATAATATACTTGCTTTTGTAGAGAGCTGGGTCAAACTTTAGAAACATGCTAACAGCTTCAAAATCGTTATCAATCTCCATCCGCCTCTTAAAAATATTGCGAAGGTTTTTGTTTTTGAGAATGAGAAGAAAGACGTTCGCTGTGTTGAGCTTCTTACCTTGTGTGAGGGAAGTAAACGTGCAAAAACTCAGAAACAAATGAGATGTCTCTTGGATTTCGGTTTCAGAACTTTCAGACAGCATCATACCTTTTTAAATAACTTCGAGAACATTAACAGTTTATCAGAGATGACGCCGCCGGCGGCATTCTCGTGACCAGCTCCATTAACGAGCTGTTTTGCGAGTTTGCTAATATCGTAGGTGCACGCGTGGTTTTTACGGAATGATACTGTTCTGTTTTTGAGGTTGATTACAAGGGTAATGTCTGCTTTATGGCTGTCAATTAAATACCGAGCAACATCGTTAACACTATAGTCAGCGAAGGTGGAGTAGATATTGCGAGGAACCCCATCCAGAGTGATTGACGCATGGTATACTTCGAGACCATTCAGGGTTTCTTGCAATTTCAGTTTGTGAAACTTGATGATGTTCTGCTGTTCGAGAGAGAAACCATTAAATCCGTCCTTGAAATAGTTGACAAATGCAGACACTTTGTCACCCTGAAAAGCAAAGAAAACAGTGTTCAAATCAAGCGAGTGTGGGAGTGATAATGTATACGAGTCATAATCCGCGATTAGGCTAGCGAGAGTCTGTTTACGCTCATCGAGGGTAGGGTGAAATAACTGTAAGACGAGATCAGTACTACTCTTTGCAGCTCGATTACACCGTAAAGCTGCGCGCTTGTATAATGATTTGACATCGTCCTTGTTAACGTGGTGGTCTACAATACAAATTTTCGAATCATCAAGTATGTCGGCGTGGTCCCGAGATACATTAAGATCGCAGATGAATACTAAATCCGTATCGTTTCGGTTATCTGCATTTGCCCACCACTTTACAAATGTATCTCGGAAGGTAGCTTCGTTAGCTGTAATAAATTTGATGTTTGCGGTAGGCAAAGACCAACGAGCTGCAAGAATGCAGCCTGCTCCATCCATATCACGGTCAGCGATGATGAATATGTTTTTTGCCATATTAGTAGTTATCATTGTTTCAGTACATATCAACGGGCTAGAGCAGTTAATACACTCAAAGCTGATGCACCAGCCTCTGTCTTTGTCACCGTATCATCCTCAGTAACAGTAAGAGTACTGTAATCAATTCGCATACCTGTACTGCCAAAATTAGGCCCGAAGCGGTTTTTCATTAACCCCATTTTAATAACACCGAGTTGTCGATCGGTATCATCCTGCCAGATGCCTGCCATAAAATCAGCAGTATTCGGCAAGGCCATACTCTCCGAGATTGCTTGTAAAGATGGCTCACCTACACCATACCCGGTGCGGTTTAATTGAGTAGCAGTAATGAATGGGCAGCTGAATATGTAAGAGAGTGCACGGAGCTGTTCGGCACTGTATTTTACCCGCTCATAAGAGTTGTTTCCAATGGGGGAATGTAGTAGGTTAATGTAGTCAACTACTACCGCATCAATCTTAATCCCCTTTGCGGTAAGCTTCTTAATAAACGCTCGCAATTGATTTACTGTTAACGTGCTAGGTGGGAACTCTTTGACGATGATCTTTGCGTTCGGAGTTTTAGACGCAACATCGCTCATTGCTGCACGCAAGATCTCTGATTCATCCTTTAACCGAATAATTGGAATTTTTGTCAGGTTAGAACACAGACGTTTTGCATACATCATTTCCGACATTTCAAGGGAAACGACAAGCACTGTCTTATTTTGGGATGCGATAGATGTGGCTATATTTCCGAGGAAAATACTCTTACCAACGTTTGTCTCACCTGCAAATACATACATCGCACGACCAGTCTGCCAAAACCCACCACCGAGCTTTTCATCTAGCCATTTCCAACCAGATGAAATAGTGGGATTCGCAGCATGTAAATCTGTAATTATGCGACCAACATCAGGAATAATATCGAGACCGATGTCGTAATTAAGACAGACATTACACGCCTTTTCGAATTGGCTTAAGATTGCAGCAGTATCCGCTTTCTCACTACCGACTGAGTTAACAACTTTACTCAATGTGTGGAAGACTGCACGCTCTTTTAGAAATGTTTCCGTATTCTCGTAGAGCTCATCCTTGTTAAACGACTTATCGATTCCTGTAAAGGATCCCACCACTGCTTTAAAGTGCTCTTTTAGATCGGGGGTTGTGAGGTAGTTCTTGATCTCTGTCAAGGTTGGCGCTTGGTTGCGCTTCTCGTAAAATTCAGAAATGATGCTCACCACGGATCGAACATCTTTCTGCTTGAAAAACGCCGGTTGCAAGTAGTCTACTACAGATGCTAGGTAGGTTTCATCGGTGAGACACTTATACGCGACAATGGTTTCAAACTGATTTAAATCGAGATTCATTTAGAATATTCTTGCAAAAACTTCGCCTGATTACGCTGAAAACATGCATCGTTAATATCTGATAACCCAGGAGACTTGTGTGTGAGGTGGATCGGGAGTACCCCCATGCGCAGACCTTTTGCATTAGCGTCGAGACAGCTTGATAGGTCGTACAGGTGGAAATCGTAATTTTCATTGAACTTCCAACCTGTTTCGAGTACTCTTTTTGTATTAACCGCAAGAAACAGCCCATCGAGCAAAGCAACTCGAGCGGGCATCGGGCCGAACGATGTAATACCGACTGTTTTCATGTCAGCACTAAAGTGGCCAGCTGCGCCCCGTAAATTACCGCGACCGCACATGATATGCCAAAGCGCCGGAGCTTTAATAACCGGGGTCGTACCACCTGCAACACCAACAATATCAAATCCGCTCCCGAAACCATCTTCAATTTTATCAAGAACGAACGCATCGTCGATATAGACATCATCATGAACAAAGACAATGCAATCATAATCTCTTGCATAATCTGTAAGCGCCTTATTATACACAAGGGGTAATCCTTGTGTATTGTTAACAGTATAACTGGCAGAAAACTTAACACCTTTATCTAGTAGAGGGGATAAACTCTCCGACAAAATAGTATTTTTGTGGTCATTTTGTCGAGTAGCTGTAACGATTAGGGTTTTCATATGATAAAGAAAGGAGACTGCGCTTTGAACGTGCCAACTTGTTTGATGGCATCGCGGCAAATTTCATACAGTCCTCCATCATTAAGCTCAACCATCCCCGGTTGCTTGATAGAGGAGAACGTTCGCTCACTAAGATTCGCAAAGAGTGTACTACCACAACGAGCAATCCAAATTCGATTATCTTGTCGATCACACATCCAGGTCGTATGCGTCCCGTGTAGCATTTCGAGAATCTTTATGATAAATTCCTCTGCAGATCCACTTACTAGTCGCATACAGTAAAAATCTAGCAACGCTGGTATAATAGAACTGTCGACAATGTTTGTATGTGATGGTACCTTTTCTTTTAGCTGATTGAAGTTAGTTAGCACCCCATTATGGGCAACTGTCCAAATACCCTTTGTGAACGGGTGTGAGGTTCGCTCGCTATACTCTTGCGCCGCTGATGTCGGAGCTTGTGTATGCCCGACAAAATATTTTCCAGGTAGTGTTTCCGGTAATTCTGCAACACCTTTAAACTTGGTAACAACTGTATTGCCGTCTTGTTCTGATAAAGAAACCATACCGAATGCAGCACTTCCGCGGCAAAGATTCTCTTGGTATAGCTTTTTAAAGGTGGTAACGTCAGGGGCTCCAAATATGGCACACATTTGATTAAAATATAGAGGAAAGAATAAGTATTTCCAGCTCATTATGAGGAATAAAGATAGTCGCATCTTATCGGAAGCATACAGCACCATTCTTAACGAAATGATGCCGGTCTATAGCTCTGACTTCGGCCCAGCTGCTTTGGCACCAAAGATTCATAGCCACAAGCCTACAGCTGCTCCAGGTAAGACTCCTGAGCCATCTGGATATCAAATTGGTAAGACAGCTCAAAGTCGCGGTGTAGATGTTGCAAAGTTAACAGAAGAGATCCTCGATCGAATTAAGAATAATCTATTTACCCCGCAGAAGGGGATGGTCAGCGGCAAGGCTTATGATCTGTCGTACCCTGGTGAGCCTGATCAATTTAAAGACGAAGTTGCGAAAATTATTGCAGATGTATGCAAATTGCCAACAGTAACTACCGCATGTAAGCACGCTGCGCGCATTATCATGAATGATGTGCTCGACGTTGTTGCATTGCGTACTGGAGGTACAGTTAAAGCATCGAGTGTTAAGCTTGCACCACATGCGCCTCTTTCACCTCCACGCTCTGCAGCTTCAACTGGTGGTTATACGCCACCACCTTATCGCCCAGCGACGCCGCGCGTTGCAACGCCGCCACCAACACCGGAGTTTAACCCCGAGGTTCTTGATGCAGTTGCTCATGCAGTCGAATCGCAGCCTCGCCCTAGTGAGCACCCATCACCTGAAGCTCCGCGTGAACCGTCTGAGATCTCACGCGCAAAGGATTTTAAACTCCATGGTGAGTATGAAGTTTCCGATGATATGCCGGATGCTGCATACAATCGCATTACGAGCGCTGACCGTCGAGCAAATGCAAAGGTCGCCCGGGAACGCCTCGTCAAATCTGTCGGAAAGGGATTCAAACGCAAAGGGGCCGAATTAGTCAATGCAATTAAGATGCCATCGTATCAAGAAGCAAAAATTGCTCTCCGAGATCTTTTGAATATTGGTGGCCTTACTGATGCGGAGGATGAATCAAGTAAAGATGTTGCTCTGATTGCCCCACCTGAAGAGGATGCCAAGGCTGTAGCAGACAAAGTTGCTGCTGAGCTAGAACGGGAACAAATGGGCGGCAAAACAGCTCCTCGAGGTTCGTATGAATAACGATTCAAATCTATTAGCAGAGCAATACACCGCTATTCAAGAGAGTAAACCTTTTGGGACGTGGGACAAGCTTAAATCTGTTATGAAGAAGCACGTTCCGTTTTCTACATCAACCCAACAGCAGGGACAGGCGGAGCGTAATTTTCAAACAAATGTCAATGCAGAGTTTGACCGGTTTAAGGCTTGGCTCTATTCTCGCCACGTCACAAAACCTACAGTTGGTAACTTTATCACGTATTTCAATCAGAATGTTGGGCTACAGACTGCTCAATCTCCAACACTACAATCTCTTACAAACACTGATGTTAATGCGGTCAATGCAGTGTATAGTGAATTTACTGACTTTGTTGGTACAAAGCAACCATGAACGACAGCCAGAATATCTTTAATGCGTATGTGACAGAAGCGACCACTATTGGAGCCCCAGCGCAACCTGCTCCACAGTCAGCTCCACAGCCGCAAGCTGCCCCGCAACCCCCTCAGCAGCCAGCACAGCCTGCGGCGATTACGGGGCAGCATATTTTGAACTTTTTCCAACAGAAAAAGAACATTACCTCGCAACAATCTCGTACTTTGATGGAACTGACAAATTCACCCCAGACTGTGATTGCTAATCCTCGCGTGGTGATTCAGACGGTATTACAAGAAACGCAGTACAATCAAATCATACCCGATGCACAGCTATCTGCGAAGTTTCTTTCTGCTATTAAAGATTACGAGGAAGCACTGACCCGTAAATCACCTATTCAAGTTGGTGAAACTCCACCACCAGAGCAAACGGCAGCACCGGTTGATATGGCTGAGCTTAAAAAGATGTTCGATCGCAAAGTTAAGCAAGTGGTTGCGGAGTTTAAAAAGAAACACCCAGAGACACCTAGTGTTGTGGTGAACACATTTGTAAACACACTTGCAAATGCGAGTGCTCAAGCTCTCAACCAGACTGCATCTACAACACAACCACCACCCAGCAGCGTTACACCGGAAACAAAGCCGGTCAAGAGGAAGCGAACTAGAAAAGCGTAGTAGGTTGATTCTGGGGAAAGGTTGGCTTGATTAGCTTGTCCCAAGGAATATCTTTTGCATACTCGAGTGGATCTTTGATACCCGCTTCGATAAATCCTTTTAGACGCAATGAACACGCAGTACATTCTCCACAAGCTTTACTTTCGCCTTTATAGCATGTCCATGTGTCTGCATAGTCTACTCCGAGCGTGGTTCCCCATTTAATGATATCAGCCTTGCTCTTATTGAGTAGTGGAGCCTCAATGCGAATCTTATGCCGGCGATTCAGCACGTTGACATTGTTCATCGCATCTACAAATTCCTGACTACCATCCCAGAACCCAGCAACTGAATCTGCTTGAGCTGCACCATGATATACAACATCTGCACCGAGGGATTCCGCATATGCGGAGCAAATACTCAAAATCATCATGTTACGAAATGGGACGTAGTT
>Ga0154020_10000664_pt1 | contig 42167 bp, 30 predicted proteins | sample Klosneuvirus_201_FD_109709 | JGI IMG/M metagenome (GOLD analysis project Ga0154020, IMG submission 109709) | Active sludge microbial communities from wastewater, Klosterneuburg, Austria - Klosneuvirus_20160825_MG | ecosystem: Engineered > WWTP > Aerobic digester > Activated sludge | place... | reverse complement strand
TTATTGATTTATGGATCTGGAATTCAATAAAAATGAGGACCAGCTGAAGCAGCTTTGTTTTCAGTTAAAAATGAAAGCGAAGAGTACGCAGTTGGGTGGAGGCGAAAAGAAAATAGAGGCCCAGCACCAAAAGGGTAAACTAACTGCGCGTGAGCGGATTGACTATCTGATCGATAAGGATTCCGAATTTTTGGAAGTTGGTTTATTTGTTGGCGATGGTATGTATCAGGATCTTGGCGGTTGCCCCTCAGGGGGTGTTGTTACAGGATTAGGTTATGTAAAGGGTCGACAATGTGTAATTGTTGCCAATGATGCCACCGTAAAGGCGGGTGCTTGGTTTCCGATTACAGCCAAGAAGAATCTTCGCGCTCAGGAAATTGCGATGGAAAATCGGTTGCCTATTATTTACCTTGTTGATAGTGCCGGAGTGTTTTTGCCCATGCAAGACGAAATATTTCCTGATAAGGAACATTTTGGTCGCCAATTTAGAAATAATGCTAAAATGGCATCGATGGGTATCGTGCAAATCGCGGCTATTATGGGTAGCTGTGTGGCAGGCGGAGCCTACCTGCCCATTATGTCGGATGAAGCAATGATTGTTGATAAAACCGGATCTATTTTTTTGGCGGGATCTTATTTGGTTAAGGCGGCTATTGGTGAAGACATTGATAACGAAACATTGGGTGGAGCAACTACCCATTGCGAAATTTCAGGGGTTACGGATAATAAGTTTCCTAATGATCAGGCATGTCTGGATCACATCCGCAATTTGTTTGATAAACTCGGAGCTAACCAAACAGCAGGTTTCAATCGGGTTGCCCCAGCGCCTCCAAAATTAAAACCGGAAGATATTTATGGAATAATACCAGCCGATAGAGCGAAGCCCTACGACATGCTTGAGGTAATCAAGCGATTGGTCGATGACTCGGAGTTTGATGAATTTAAAGCCCTTTATGGTAAAACAATTTTATGTGGATTTGCACGCATTGACGGATGGGCCGTTGGCATTGTTGCTAATCAACGTAAAGTAGTAAAAACAAAAAAGGGCGAGATGCAAATGGGCGGTGTTATTTATTCAGACTCTGCCGATAAAGCTGCGCGGTTTATTATGAACTGCAATCAACGGAAAATTCCACTAGTGTTTTTGCAAGACGTTAGTGGATTTATGGTGGGCAGTAAAGCTGAGCATGGAGGTATTATTAAAGACGGAGCCAAGATGGTTAATGCAATGGCCAACTCAACCGTTCCTAAGTTTACCTTTATTTTGGGGAACTCATACGGTGCCGGAAATTATGCCATGTGTGGTAAAGCCTATGATCCGCGGTTGATTTATGCCTGGCCAACAGCACAACTTGCTGTAATGAGTGGCAGTGCGGCAGCGAATACATTGCTTCAGATTCGGGTAAGTACATTAAAAGCCCAAGGTAAAACGATCAAGCCCGAGGAAGAAAAGCTATTGCTTGCCGAAATTACCGATAGCTATAATGAACAATTGAAACCCTACTATGCGGCAGCAAGATTGTGGGTTGACGGAATCATTGACCCGCTGGAAACACGAACAGTTATTTCCATGGGTATAGAAGCGGCTAATCATGCGCCTGTGGAAAAATTCAACATGGGCGTCATTCAGACCTAACCAGAGATGGATTGAATTGAATTTTTTAGAGATGTCGGAAAATGAATTAAAAGCATTGGTTTCACTTCTGGATGACGAGGATAAACAAGTCTCGGATCATGTGCAGGAGAAGATTTTATCGTTAGGTACTGAAGCGATTCCCTTTCTTGAAAAGGAATGGGAAAGCAATCTCAATCCATCGGTGCAAACTCGTATTGAAGAGTTGATACACGCGCTTCAATATGAATTAGTAAAAGAACGTCTGCGCAAATGGTATGCTTCACCCGATCAGGATTTACTAACGGGAATGTGGATTATTGGTACGTATCAATATCCTGAAATTGAACTCGAAAAATTAAAACAAGATCTTGAGCAAATTTACTATGAAGCCTGGCTCGAATTCCGCCCTGATTTGTATGCCTATGATCAGATTAAAGTTATCAATAGTGTTATTTTCAATAAATTAAAATTTGGTGCCAACACAAAGAACTTCCATTCACCCGGAAATTCAATGATCAATGTTGTTTTAGAAACCCATAAGGGTAACCCTATTACGTTATGTGTTATTTATTTGTTAGTAGCGCAAAAATTAAAATTGCCAGTTCATGGTGTTAATCTTCCCAATCTATTCATCATTACCTATAAAGACGATAAACATCAATTCTACATCAATGCCTTTAACCGCGGATTGATATTTTCCAAGCAGGACATTGAAAACTATATTCATGAACTCCATATGGTTCCACAGCAATCATTTTTTGAGCCCTGTAATTCGCTGGAAATCATTCGAAGAGCCCTGCGCAACCTGGTGATGTCTTTTGAAAAAATGGGCGAGCATGCCAAAGCCGATGAGGTGAAAGTTCTTCTGGTGGAAATTTCGGATGGTGGTGATTTAGGTGTGTAATCTATTTGAGCTGAAGGAGCGTTTGAGAATGGATTTCATGGGCACCGTCAAAAGTTATAACACGAGGGTTGAGTTTTAATTTTTCGTTAAGCTGTTCCATTTCTTTAATACGCGCTTCGGTAAGAAAGGGATCCCGGTTGCCATATACTTCAATTACTTCTTTATCATGAAAGAGCACCCGCCCTTTTTGAAAATCCATATCAGGCGGAAAAATACCAGCCCATAGTATTAGCCGATGAAATTGAATACTATCTGTTAGTGCCCAACGGGAAACAGTAGCGGCCCCTTGTGAAAAGCCAAAAAGCGTTATCTTACCGTTGTACCCCTCAGGGATTTCTTTTTTAAGGATTGAGTTGAGATAGCCCAGGTAGTTTTGAATGTCAACCAAACGATTTTCGCGAGTCATCCAGGTCGCACCCACTTTGCTGTTTCCGGATTGACTTCGACTGGTTATATCATCCAGATAAAAGCGTGACAGCCCTTCGGGTGCAATCACACAGGTTTCATCGTTGACCAAGCCCGAGAATTTGGGAAGAAAATATTTAGCCAATTGTCCGTATCCATGAATAACAAACCAGATATTCTTTGTTTTGGCTGTTAGTTCGCCCTCCTTATAGTACCGTGCAGAAAACTTAAAACTAACTTCTTGCTCAGTCATGGATGAAAATGCTAGAAATGAAAACGGCTATCGGAAACCAATAGCCGTTAATTCAATAAAGGTCTTGTTATCGTTTAAATCCTAAGGCACTGCCGCCACAATGTGCAGAGGGTTCATCAAAAGTATATTGTATATAATAGATGCCCGTTGCGTTGCACGGGTAAGCAATGGCAGTAATAAACTGTCCGTTGATTTTACTGGTGGCCACTTTGTTTCTTTCTTTATCAAAAATGGTTACCACAATGCCATCCGCAGATGATCCGTTCGAACATACATTAATCATATATTGAGTTCCTTTCGTAAATACATAGCTGTATTCCACTTTCTCTTTAGCTAAGCCGTCAACCTTGTAGCTTTTCAGAAAATTAAATCCGGAAGCCAGTTTCGGGATGCAAGCGTTGGCCAGATTATCGGCATTGCATTGCGACTCGGCCTGTTCATTAGCACTGATCGCGAGGGAACTAACTAAAAGCAATATGAATAGTGTGGTTTTCATAAATGTAATCGTAGCAGAATTAACTGATTATTTTAGTTCGGATTGAGTTTGTTATATTTTTAATCTCCTCAACATTTTGCGGAGTAATATCAATGGTGGTGGTACTGTTGTCTTTAATTATCGCAACGCCATCAACGACCTCCATGGTTGATTCTTTATACGTGTAGTTGATATTGATTTTATCAAAGGCTGCTTTTAATTGCTCCAGATCGGCAGCAAGGCCCACCATGTTGGTGTCATTTTGATAAAACGAGAAAAGCAAAAGAATTTGTTCAAGAATTATTTTTTGCTCACCAATTTTTTCCTGAAGTTCTTTGTTGCCTGGATTTGTAGCGGCTGTTTGGCAGGTGATCTGCATAGCTTCTAACCAGCCTCCGGTAAGTAAGAGCACACTTAGATTGTCGCGACTTTGTGATTGAAGGTAATGGTTAATATGATTGAAATTCAGGGTAGTGATCAGCAACAACGAATCAAGATTTCTGCTATTGGTAGCAAGCCGCCCAATTGTTTCCACATCAAAAAACTGCCCAATATTCAACTCATCGGCCAATGATTTGATAGAGCTGATGTATTTAATTCCATCTTGATTCTTTCCGAAAATATTGGTGTAGCCAAGATCGGTACCATAAATACCCAGGTTTAATGCTTTTTTATAATTGCTATTGTATTTGGGTAAGTTACCCGAAGAATTCAGCATGGCAGAGTTATACTTAGAGCCAGACTCTTTCAGGAGCACGGAAATTTCGAGCGGACTTGGAATTTGTTCTAGAATTGCGTTGATAACTTGTTCGTCTACACCTTCGCCAGCTAATTTTACTGAATCCAGACTTTGTTGAAAGGCTTGTTCATCCGGCTTTTTGCCAGACCCACAACTTACAAGCAGGGCAGCCAGAACCCCTAGTACAAAAATTCTCATAGTAGTATTTTGAGTGTATACAAAAATAAGAATTCGCTATTCTCAACCAAAAGCCGGGATAGACCTTATTTCTTAATAGAAACGCTGAAATTGCTGAAAAGACCCACAAACTTACGTAACCATTCAAAGTATAAGGTTATGTAAAAGAAGATGGTTAATGTCCAAATTACCAAAAGGTTAAATGAATACGTACTTATTGTAGTGCCTATTAAGTTCTTTTCGGCTATGAAAAAGGACGCTCTATAATCAACAATATGGCGAGGTTTTGGAGATTGGAAAACCGGATTAATCATTTGAATAAGATTGCCTTTGTATTCCATAATCCGCTCTTTGGTATTGATATTTCTTACCAAATCCGAAAGGCTTTCATTAAAGTAGCTATTTTTCTCTTCTTGTATATCGAAGCCATTCGTTTCATAAAACGCCATTTTCTTTTCAATTAATTCCGCATTACGGTTATACGATTTTTGGTAATGCTTTTTGTAGGCATCAAAATAACGGTCAAGCTCATTCCCAATTCTTTCTGTATATCCATTTTTTACGAATACTTCTTTTAAATCATTGGGGGGCAAGCCAATCGTGAACTTTTCATTTTTTAATTCCTTATAAAGTATTTGCTTGTTAACTCGAACGAGTTTTTGAATAGAGTCATTGGAGGAATTAAGTTGATCAAGAAGAAACTGATTTCTCTTTTTTAATTCGTCTGCCAGGTAGGCGGATTTGAAATCAGCATCCGCTTCTTCCCGTTCATACTCAAAGTACGGTTTTTGAAATTCGTTATTCTTAAATTGATAAACGGCCATGGCTTCATACGCCCAGCGAGAAGTCATTAAATCCGCTACCACCGGAACTTTTCCTTTTGTACCTAGTAAGTCATTGAGTTTATCAAAATCAAAAAGCACACCACTTAAAATCATTTGCGGAATGAGCAGTAGAGGAATCAAAACATAGACTGTTACGGCCGAATTGAATGCCGAGGAAATATTAAGCCCAATTACGTTCGCAAAGCAAGAAGTGGTAAAGAGTACTAACCAAAATGCCAACGTCATTCCCTGAATTTCTAAAATCAGATTACCGACCGCAATGAAAGTAAATGTTTGAATGGCTGATAGTAAAAAAAGAATACTTACTTTTGAAAGTAGATAACTATTCCAACTCAGATTGAGAAAAGATTCACGCTTTAATATTCTTCGATCCCGAATAATCTCCTCAGCACTTACGGTAAGCCCCATAAATAAAGCCACAATGATTGACATCAAAAGGAAGGCGGGCAGGTTTTCGTTGTAACGGAATATATACGCACTGCCATCAGGTGCACTCTTATAGCGAATGATAAATGCCAGCAAAAACGCTAATACCGGAGCTTCGAGCATGTTGATAAGCAGGTAGGGTTTATTGCTGATTTTAGCCAGAAAATCGCGGGATGTAAAAATAAGAGTCTGCACCAGCCGCGAAGGAATATGCAAGCTTCTTGGTGGCACTTCTTTTTCATCTTCGATGCGACTGGCTTTAAAACCACTCCGATACATTTCATGCCATTGTGTAGGAGTTACCTTACGCTTAAAGGTTGGTTGACCATACTCATCTACTACTTTGGCTTCAATGATATTAAAAATTTGTTCGGGATTAACATTGCCACATACTTCGCATTGCCCTCGGCTACTGTCAACCTGATTGGTTGCTTTCTTAAAATAGGTTACTGCGGCCACTGGATTTCCATAGTAAATAGGATAGCCGCCCGTGTCCATCAAAATCATTTTGTCAAACATCTTATAGATATCAGACGAGGGCTGGTGAATGACTAAAAAAATGAGTTTACCTTTTAAGGATAGTTCTTTCAATAAATCGATAACATTTTCTGAATCTCGGGAAGACAATCCCGAAGTAGGTTCGTCAAGAAAAAGAATAGCTGGCTGCCTGATAAGTTCCAGCGCAATGTTTAAACGCTTGCGTTGGCCACCACTAATTGTTTTGTCCAACACACTACCTACCTTCAAATCTTTACGTTGTTCTAAACCAAGATCTTCCAATACTTTCAATACGCGAAAGTCTATTTCGATTTCAGTTAAGTGTGCCAAACAAAGCCTGGCATTATAGTATAGATTTTGATAAACCGTAAGTTCTTCAATAAGCAGGTCATCTTGCGATACATAGCCGATCACTCCCTCCAGGCTCGCCTTGTCCTTATGAACATCAAATCCGTTGATTTTAACTTTTCCTTTTCCAGGCTTTTCAAGCCCGGCCATAATATTGAGAAGCGTGGTTTTACCGGCACCGCTTGAACCCATTATGCCAATTAGTTTTCCAGGACCTTCCGCAATTTTTACATCGCGAATTCCCACCACACCATTATCAAATCGGAATTCATCAATCGAAGCGATAAAAGATAGTTTGGTAGTTTGAATCTCTTCATTAAAATCAGCAATCAGGTCACTATAATAAAGTGCGCCACCATCCGGTGTTTTAACAGTACTACCATGCGAAAACAGATACACCCGGTGAGGTTTCATAATGAAACCATTTAGATTGTTGGTGCCTTCACCCAGGTATTTTACAAAATACATTCCTACACTACTCACCCGCATAAAAACCAAATGGCCTTCGACATGTGCATGAATATGTTTTTGGAGGGAAGCAAGGGCTCCCGGAGCGTCATCGGCAATAAGGATGTCCGGATAATTTATTTTGCTTATCTGGTCGGCTAAAACAAAACTTTCAATCAACTTATATTCGCCTTGTTCTATATTGAACACCGTGGATACGGTATTCACAATCTCCATGCGTTGGGGTGTAAAGTTTTTGTCAGACCCTACCAACTCCAAAATCTTAATCAAGACAACCACCTTCTGTTTTTGGGTGAGGGTTTTGTTTATCTTTTTACAGATGGCGAGCGTTTTAATTGAATCTTTTACCGATGTTAGTTTGTTGCTTGTGTCATCTTCATGCTCAACCCTTTGTAAATTATAGCCAGAGATAGTATCATAAAGTTTCAGATATTCGGCTACAGCCGATTTCTCTAGTTCTTGCTGGAAGAAATTAATAACAAATTGGCGTTCGTTGTCCGAAACACCACCATCTTGTTTGGTAACTATGGCCAGGAGTTGCGTTAGTGCTTTTAGAATTTCTTCACTCATGGATTGTTAGATTCGGGATGAAAGCTATCCAACAATTTAGGCTAGTACGGTTGAAAATCAAACGGAATGGTTACCAGTTCAGCAAGTTCCTGTCCAGACTCCTCCATGTCTTCATCATCTTCCAGAAATTGCCAAATAATTTTAGCGCCTTTCATATTTTCCAGCACCTTAAAAAGATTGAGTAGTAAACGGGCCGTAGCCGGATTGTAATATTCAAATTTGAGACAAAATTTGGTAGTGCTATTCGGTGATTTACTGTACTCTTGTAACCAGTTCAAGGCTTGTTCAAACGTGGGTTCGGGGTTATCCGCCACGGATCTTCCTTCTATTAGAAAGATTTCTTTTTCCTTATCAAAGTGAATGGCAGGTGTTAAATCGGTAGCAGGTAGTTGAAGTGGTTGCACGGAAATTAGTTTAGTTTAAAAAATATTTCGAATGTAGAAATTAGTCATTCAGGCTTTCTTTGGTGAATACGAAAGGGAGTAAGGAAGCAGCTGAAGCACATCTTATCCATTGGTTATCTGTATGATGCATTACAATTTCAAAAGGTTTATGCTGCCTTTCCTCAAACTCAGCCATTACTTGTCGGCAAGCGCCACAAGAAGCTGCCGCGGTAAGTTCTTTATGATTTTTTTTATGGGCAACAATAGCCATTTTAACAATCTTCTTTCCGGCATGTTGCGATACAGCCGTATACAAAGCCACTCGTTCGGCACACATGCAAAGTGGGTACGATGCATTTTCCTGATTCGATCCGGTTACCAGCGTACCATCATCCAATAACAGTGCTGCCCCCACATGGAATTTGGAATAGGGGGCATAGGCATGATGCGCGGCCTCCTTGGCTTTGTGGATCAAATATTTTGACTCTGTGTCAAGGTCATCGATTGATTTAAAAATCTCAAATCCCTTCATACCCTAGGTGGTTTCTCGAATTAGAAAGGTAATAAACCTTCCCAAGGTTCGGAAATAATCTCGCTAATTCATTTATTTTATACTTTCTTAAGCGAATTATGGTACATAAAGATATACTAATTCTTGGTGCGGGCAGATCTTCCTCCACATTAATAGCCTACTTATTACAGAAAGGAGGATCGCGTGGATGGACCATTACCGTAGGTGATATTTCGTTGGCGCAGGCCACGGAGCGCATTACCGGATTTACTAATGGCGAGGCCATAGAATTTAATATTGAACGCAAGGAAGAAAGCCGAAGGATTATTCAGGCACATAGACTTGTTGTTTCTTTATTGCCGGCCCACCTGCATCCCAGTGCCGCTTCTATCTGCCTCGAAGAAGGGAAACATTTTTTAACAGCGAGCTATGTGTCAGACGAAATGAAGGGGTTCGATGAGCAGGCAAAACAAAAGAATCTGTTATTTCTAAATGAGTGTGGGTTAGATCCGGGTATCGATCACATGAGTGGCATGCAGGTGATTGATAAGATTAAAAGTCAGGGCGGAGTACTTACTTCTTTCGAATCATTTACCGGGGGCTTAATTGCTCCCGACACAGATCCTCAAAATCCCTGGCGATACAAATTCACCTGGAACCCGCGCAACGTTGTGATGGCTGGCCAGGGCACCGCTAAATATTTGCAAGAGGGTCAGTATAAATTCATTCCATATCAAAGAGTTTTTACGCGCACAACCCCGGTAGTTGTTCCAGGCCTTGGTGATTACGAGGGCTATGCAAATCGCGATTCGTTAAAGTATTTAGAGACGTATGGCTTGCAGGGAATTAAAACTATGCTGCGCGGCACCTTGCGCAATAAGGGATTTTGCAGTGCGTGGAATATATTGGTGCAGGTAGGTTGTTGCGATGATAGTTATTCGATGGAGGGAGTAGGCCTTATGACACACCGAGACTTTTTAAATTCTTTTCTTGCCTATCACCCATCAAATTCAATAGAGGAAAAAATCTGCAAGGTTTTTAATCTGTCCCTTACCGGGGAGGAGATAAACAAGCTACGATGGAGTGGTTTCTTTTCGGATGAGTTAGTAGGATTACCAAAAGGTACACCAGCTCAGGTACTGGAGCATATTCTGAATAAAAGATGGAAACTTAAACAGGGTGATAAAGATTTAATTGTGATGTGGCATCGCTTTCGCTTTTTAAAGGATGATGTGCAAAAGGAAATCCAAGCTCACCTGATCGCCACGGGAGAAAATGAAATAAATACAGCGATGGCAAAAACTGTGGGACTTCCATTAGCGATTGTGACCAGACTTTTACTAGAGGGAAAAATTAAAGCCCGAGGTGTGGTTATACCGGTACTGAAAGAAATTTATGATCCGGTACTGGAAGAACTGCAAGAATTTGGTATTCGGTTAAACGAAGAGGAATTTTAAGATCTTCTTAGTGCAATACTAAGGGGAAGCGAGATAAAGTAAAGAGTTGAAATAGCAGCTGACCCTGAGAGTAAAAAACAGATACAGGTTTGAACGGTGTAGAAAAATGGGATTAGCACTAATCCTGAGGCAAATTTCAATGAACCAATAAATTGGGGATCCTTAACCTTCGTTCGTAGTATCCAACGAACAATAAGTGTGGGGAATATGTGATTTACATATTGATAAAGGTAAATCGGGTTTAACCATTTTAAGTTCTTGCCGGAAGGTTTAGCTATAACTTCTATTTCCGGGTTTGCCTGATCGACCACCTTTTGATCGGACTTTAGCTGCTCTAGCAGATCTTTTTTTATTACCCGGTTTGCCTGAAAATAAGCTAACCGCTTTTCATACTGATCGGGATTGATATGCAGAATCAAAGGGTCAAAGGAATCGGCTGTTGTCTTAATAAGGCTATCTATGTTTTCCAGTAATGTTTTGGAGGGGTTGGCAATTTGATTTACTAGTAAAGGAGCTCCAAAACTTACCAGTACACGTGAGCGAAACTTTTCGTGCGAATCATATTGCAAACCAACGGGAACAATCTTTACTCCTAGCTGCCAATTATTTTTCTCTTCTGCGGCCAGGGCAATGCGGGCAAATCCTTTCTGAAGCGACCGTAAGGACCATTGATCATTGTGGTTACCTTCACCAAAAACCAAAAGGCATTTCCCTGTATGCAAAAGATTTGCGCAGGTTTCAATCATCTCGTCATTTTTTCGAAGCGTACTAAAGCCATCGCGAAAGCGATAGACAGGCAGCATGTGGATTGTCGTTAAGAATTTGCGCACCAAGGGTTTCTCAAAAACGCCTGAGCGTGTTAGCGCCCACGGTTTTCGATGCGAACTGCAAATCATGAGGATGGCATCTAAAAAAGCGTTTTGGTGATTCGCCACAAAGATTACAGGTCCATCGGCTATGGGTGCATATTTATGAATTTGCCATTGCCTGAAGTAAAACCGCAAGGCAAAGCGACAGTAATTTTTTAATACATGATAAATAATTTTTTGAATCACGTTCTTACAATCAAGATTGAACTGTTTGGCGGGTAATTCTGCTTCGAACAAAAGCGGCAAAAGCAAAACCGGATATCAAATGCCAAACACCCCACCAGGCAGCTACAACGGCCATCGCTGTATTGCCATCAAAGAAATTAAAAATAAGGATTAGCCCCAAGCCTGAATTTTGGATACCCGTTTCGATGGCTACCGTGCGGTTTACGGCCTCATCATTCTTAAGTGTGGCACTGAAAAAATAGGCAGCTATCAGAACGGATCCGTTATGAAGAAGAACAATCCAAAATACTTCGCCCAGGTTAGCGGCAAATCCCTCCTGATTGTTGAGAACAGCCACTACAATAAATCCTGTTAACATCAACATAGAGAGAATACGAATAGGGCCGGCAATCTTTTTTGCAATGGCTGCGAACCGGGCTGCTACCAACATTCCCAATATCAAGGGAACCAGAAGAATAGAAACCATATTGATTGCAAGGGATGTGAAATCAATTTCGAAGGTTCGGATTTCGGCCGAAAGGGAAGGCAATAACGAAGCCCAAAGAAAAAAACTGATAGGTGTAATTACGAAAGCCAACAAAGACGAAAAGGCGGTTAATGTAACCGATAAAGCGACATGCCCCCGCGCAAGCTGTGTGAAAAAATTAGAAACATTGCCACCTGGGCAGCAAGCAACTAGTAACATGCCTAATGCAATTCCCTTACTAATGGGTAAGAAGGCAATTAGCAATACTGTAAGGAGTGGAAGTAGAACAAATTGCGAGAGTAACCCGGTTGCGACAACCTTTTTCTGTTTAGCTAGTCCTGTAAAGTGAGTCCACTTGATGTCCAGTGCGACACCGAACATGATAATAGCCAAACAAATGTTAAGCGCATTGAGGCTGGATGAAGAGAAATGAATAGCAACGGGTTCTGTCGACAAATCAATAAGCTTTAAAGAATAAATATACAGGTTTCGATTTAATCACACTAATGGCTATTCTGTGCGATTGTTTTCGTACCACGTATCAATTCCTAAATCGCCATCGAGGGCTGCGCTTACAGCCAGTTGGTCGCAGCGTTCATTTTCCGGATGGCCCGCATGGCCCTTAATCCATACAAATTTTGGTTTGTATTTATGATGTAATGGAATGTAGCGTTGCCATAAATCGGCATTTGCTTTTTTTGCAAACTCCTTTTTTTGCCAACCCCAGATCCACCCTTTCTCTACGGCATCTACCACATATTTTGAATCGGAATAAATGGTAACAGGAATCCCTAAACTTTTAATGGCTTCCAGTCCGGCAATCACCGCTAACAATTCCATACGGTTATTGGTAGTTAACCGAAAACCATCGGCAAGTTCTTTCGTGTGCTGATTGAATTTAAGAATGGTACCATACCCACCAGGCCCGGGGTTTCCTTGCGCAGCACCATCGGTGTAAATCCGAATCATAACGGAAATAAATTTGTTTTTAAAATTTTCACCGCGATGGCAAGTAGGATTACGCCAAAGATTCTTCGCAAGATAGCAAAGCCAGTTTTACCAATTACTCGTTCAAGCCACGAAACCGATCGAAGAACGAGGTAAACAAAGATGAGGTTTACCAAAATGCCTATCAGTACATTTTGCACTTCATAAACAGCCCGCAGCGAAAGAATGGTAGTAAGTGTACCGGCACCCGCTATTAACGGAAACGCTAAGGGAACAATGGACCCCGTGCCTTTTACATCTGGATCGTCTTTGATCAGGGTTATACCTAAAAGCATTTCCATGGCTACAATAAAAATAACGATGGCTCCGGCTACTGCAAAAGAGGCTACATCCAAACCAAAAAGATTAAGGATGGATTGGCCAAGGTACAGAAACACGACCATTAGTACGGCCGAGATAATTGTAGCTTTTTCTGCATGGATTCTTCCCTCTCTCTTTTTTATCTGAATGATGAAGGGTACCGAGCCGATGATATCGATCACGGAGAAGAGAATAAGGGAGACTGAAAATATTTCTTTGAAATTCATAGTGAAAATTAAGGACGTAAAGTTAGCAGAATTTTGGTTGGTTGAAATTCTCGGACTACGTGGCATACTCTTTTAAGATAGCTGTATCTTCTTTCAAATTTGTATTTTTGACTATCAACCAAGATCAATACAATGAACAGTGACGAAATAAAAATTCCTATAATAAATCATGATATAAATGGGGACATAATAATCACAGCATCGCCAACTTCATCTGCACACGACTTTGATTTTTTTGTAGGTAAATGGAGACTTCGTAACAGAAAATTGAAAGTACGATTAGAGAATTCCAATGAATGGGAAGAATTTGAATCTACTCAAGAAATGTATAAGGTATTGAATGGCATTGGCAATGTGGATAATTACCTAGCTACTTTTAATGGTGTACCGTTCGAAGGAATGTCAATCCGACTTTTTGATCTTAAAAGTAAATTATGGAGTATTTATTGGGCTGATTCGAACCAGGGAGTATTACAGCCAGCTGTAATAGGTTCTTTTGAGAATAAGGTGGCTCACTTTTTCGCCAGAGATACTTTTAATGATAAAGAAATTTTTGTTGTATTTCGATGGGATGTAAGGGATGAGAATAAACCAGTTTGGAGTCAGGCATTTTCGGATGACAAGGGTAAAACGTGGGAATGGAATTGGTATATGTATTTTAGTAGATTTTAGAATATTTAAAAAATGGCCTTAGTAACTTCTTCGGATAGAATCTTCTCTTACGTATAGTCTTTTGAAATTATTCAGTCTATTTTTTCACATCGATCCTTTGATGGCTATACTTGAATTTGATAAAATGTGAAAAATGTCATTTGCAGCTAGCGAAATTGCATTTAATGATGAGTGGATATTAAAAATAAATCTGGTACTGAAGCACTACCTGATTTTTTCTTCCGCTGCGAATTAAGTTAGTCCCTTGCTGTTCGTAGTACGGCCTGTTTTGAACATCAAGGGAGATTTTATTAGCATGTCCGTTAATCAACCAATTCACACCGGCTGCTATAACGTTCATTTGTTTATCCAGTCTTTCATATTTGGCACTCATTAACGAAGCGTATGGCATGAGTGCGCCATTCCCCTCACCGAGTAAATCTTTTCTCATCAGGTAGCCTATTTGTGTGTAAATAACTTTGCCCGTTCCAAACATGGGAAAGGCGTTGCCCTGGCTGCCAGCAGGATAAGGTCCGGTAACCGATGAGGCCGGGTTCATTATTCCATTATAGCGGAGATAACCTGGTCCAAAATCGTAATTAAAATAACCGGCATAGGTACTTAACGCAGTTCCCTTTTCTGAATTAAGGGGCGCATCATAGAATAAGGCGGCTGACCATAAGTTTAAACTATGATACGTTGTGTCCGGACTGGCGGTTTCTTTCGTCCACATGGCTTTGCTTTGTGTAATGAATCCGGCTTCAAGATTTAAGATTTTCTTTTTACCCAAATAGGTGCCCGTCATATAGGGTGTAGTGTGCGGTTCTTTATCAAATAGGTTGTAGATAAAGAGGCTCTGATACTGTTTCGTGTGTCCCTTTTGCGAAAAGCTAGCATTGCTGGATAGAGGCGGAAGCGTTATTCCGTTTGTCGTAATAGGAAAGGGATCACTTAGCACAACCCGATAATTTAATTTACCAACTTGTCCGCGCGCGTATAGACTTAACTTCCGTGAGAATTCATCGGTTTGATCAACCGTAGCCTGTGCAAACACGGGCACATCCATGGTCATAATGGTACCAACACTGGGTTGGCTAAATCGCGACAGGCCATTGGTTATGGTGAGTCCTCCACCCAGCATTAGTTTATCGCTTGCTTTTGAAATTCGGTATTCGCCAATGGCATCGTGAAAGAATGCCTGAATTTTTCTGTTACCTGATGTCTGAGAAAGATAGTTGAAATTATTCTGGCCGAATTGCATGTAGAAGAACACCCGATCGGTTACCTGCCCATATAATTGAAGGCGGGTTCTTCTAAGTCCGATATCAAAAGTTTCGGGAGCGGGTTCATTCATAACCTGCGAGCCTGGATTACTCTGATTGAACCTAAGCCACACCTGATTGAGGAAGGTGGCTTTTACATAATGACTTCCCTCATCATTAAGGGTTAATTTCATTTCGGTTATTTCTTTGGGTTTTTCCTGTGCTTGCGCAGAAAAGCATAAACACAGAAATACCAGAGAAGCAAGAGTTTTAGCCATAGCTTTAATGTTTGTGTAAAAATAGGACTATTGTTCCTTAAAAGATTATTTACGCTACCCGTTCTTCATGTTTATGAATCAGGGTTACAAACTCTTCAGCGAATTTGGCGGTGTAAAGAATTTCGGAAGGATCTAACGACTCCCTTTTCTTAAAGAGGATTAATACACGCACTTGCTTCAATACGCAGAATCAGTGAATGACAGAAAATAACCCAGAAGTCAGTCTTGCGTTCTTTACTCTTATACTGAGATAGATTTTAATACCTTTGTGTCCATGAATGGAAGAAATCCTATGCGGATCACGACAAGCATCCTGTTGATTATCTTTCTGCTTACCCCGGTTGTAATTCGTACAATTCACGCGTTGACAGAGGGAAGGTTATTAGGCTTTTCCATAACTAAAACTTGCGGATCAACCAACAAGGCTGACGCTCAACTACTTTTTGAAGTAAAGGGAATTAAAGAAAAGGGCCTTGAAAATTCTTTCGACCAGCTTCCACTAATTTATGTTAAAGCCAGAAAAATATCCTTCGCGCAGGCTGAGGCACAAAACTATTTTTCGTACCAGCGTTTTTGCTTTGGAGGTAACCGACCCCTCTTTCTCTCTAAACGAGCTATTCTAGTCTAATATTGAATTTGATCGGTCAAGCCAGACCTTTTTTAATTGTCCATTTTAGATTTTTAACTGCAGCATTCTTGTTGCAAAACGATGCAAACCAATTCTATTATTTTTGAGGAACACGAAGTTCTTCATGAGCTAAAACACTATTTACCAGCGCAAGCTCCTTTAAAAGATTTTATCCATCACAATACCTTACATGCCTTTCAAAAATTTAAGTTCAGCAAGGCGATCTATACCGCTTCCACCATGTTGGGCTATCGGGTTTCCATGTCTCTTGCTGAGTATCGCGGGTGCTATGAATCAGGAAGAATAAAAACTTCGGTGTTAGAAAAGATCCTAACACAACAAAAAGGAGTTGATCAGATTAAGGTGTGGAAGCAAAAAATGCTTCATGAAGTTTATCACAAACCTTCACCTCGTATTGGATCGTTACGGGCAAACTGGAAGCGCGAATATCAGATAGACCTCGACTCATTGGTTCATCCGTTGTTATTTAGAATACTTTGTTCTTTTTTGGACCAGGGAATTGCCATGTGGAATTTTCCTGTTTGGCATAATAGCTTTTTGGCCAGTATTCGTGAAATGGAACGAGTAAGTTTTTCAAGTTTTTTCCGTCAAGGTCGAGCGAAAAAACTTTTACTGGATGGCCAAACCAATGTCAGCTATTTATTAAATATTTTAATTGGCGATGAGTCGCTTTACAAACAATACCTCTTTGATCAGCAATTTTCTCATCAGGGTTGGTCGGGTATGGTCTCCGCTGTTGAAGATCAACCTCAAACACTATTGGATGCCAGAAAGATTTCGTTGCATGATCTTATTGTTTTTGAATTGCTTTTAGAGATTGATGCATTGGATGATCACTTTGGGGAAGGGTGGCTTCCCTTATGCAAGCGAATAAAAGAAAAGCCTGTTGATCTTTTTGCAAAGTACGAACCAACAGAACTTGACGAAGTAACAAATCTTTGGCAGGAAGCTTATGAGTGGAGTTATTATGATGAGGTGTTGAAGGGACTTCAGACAACCAATCAGGGGGGGCCAGTGATTAAAGTTAAATCATTTCAGGCCATGTTTTGTATTGACGACCGCGCGTGTTCCTTGCGAAGATACCTGGAGAAGCATGATCCTGCTTGCGAAACCTTTGGAACACCCGGGTTTTTTGGTGTGGAGTTTTTCTTTCAACTCGATCATGGAAAATTTTATACCAAGCTTTGTCCGGCACCGATTACACCAAAATATTTGATTAAAGAAATTGGTGTAAGAAGGAAGCACGAGAAAGATGTGCACTTTACAAAACACAGTCACTCCCTCTTTAGCGGGTGGTTGATAAGCCAAACACTTGGTTTTTGGTCTGCATTTAAATTGCTCCTTACTATTTTCAAGCCTTCGGTTAGTCCGGCCATGGCATCGTCCTTTAAGCATATGGAAAAGACTTCGAAACTCACGATAGAGAATAAGCATCTCCACCATAGAGAGAATGATCTTCAAATTGGATTTACCATTGAGGAAATGGCTGTAAGGGTTGAAAGTCTTTTGAAGAGCATTGGGTTGGTGAAAGATTTTGCACCAATTGTCTACGTAATTGGTCACGGGTCCAGCAGTGTTAATAACCCTCATTATGCCGCTTACGATTGTGGTGCCTGCTCGGGCCGGGCCGGTTCGGTGAATTCGCGTGTGATCTGCCACATGGCTAACCAGCGTAAAGTGCGCGAACTTCTTAGCGATAAAGGGTTAGAGATTCCAGATACAACTCAATTTGTTGGCGGGTTGCATGACACCACACGCGATGAAATTATGTTTTTTGATGAGGAATTGCTATCAATCGGAAATAGAGAGCGTCATTGGGTTAACGAAAGCATCTTTACACAGGCACTCGATGCCAATTCGAAGGAACGATCAAGAAGATTTGAATCAATCAATACCGAATTAAGTACAGAAGAGATTCATGCCAAAATTAGAATACGCTCTGTATCGCTCTTTGAGCCACGGCCTGAATTGAATCACGCTACAAATTCTCTTTGTATTGTTGGTCGCAGGTCTCTTACCCAGCATTTGTTTTTAGATCGAAGAGCGTTTCTGAATTCATTCGATTATCAGGTGGATCCCGATGGCAACTATTTATTTAATATTCTTGAAGCGGCCGCCTCTGTGTGTGGTGGAATTAACCTCGAATACTTTTTTTCGCGGGTCGATAATCAAAAATTAGGAGCTGGCACAAAACTGCCGCACAATGTGATGGGCCTTTTTGGTGTTGCCAATGGCATTGACGGTGATTTACGTCCTGGGCTACCCAGCCAAATGATTGAAGTACATGACCCTGTGCGATTGCTCCTAGTAGTTGAGCATTTTCCTGAAGTGGTTTTAAAAACAATTCAAAAATCACTAGAGACTTATGAATGGTTTATTAATGAGTGGGTGCATTTAATCGTTATCCATCCAATCACACGCGAGCTTTTCCATTTCAAGGAGGGTCGCGTCTCAAACTATAAAACGCTTACTGAGTCTATCCAAAAAGTGGCAGACCTCGAGACTTTGTTAGAGTCGCAAACAGAAAATATTTCCGTTCACTTGATTTCTTAGGTACATGCATACGATACTTCAATTCTTTATAGCAATTCCTTTACTCGGTTTTTTAATTAGTCTGTTAATACCCGGTAAACAGGAAGGCATACTGTCAAAGACGGCCTTTGGTATTGTGGGTTTGCACATGTTTGGTTTTCAGATTTTTGCCATCTATTGGTTATGGAATGGGCATCCTGCCTTAAACCTCAAAGAAATTATTCTGTACAAGACCAATGGCTACGAGTTTTTTGTTGATTTCTATTTCGACAAAATCACCGCAACCTATCTCTTTGTTGGCTCTTTATTAACCTTTATGGTTACCATCTATAGTCGGTATTATTTGCATCGCGAAACTGGGTACAAGCGATTCTTTAATACGATTCTGTTTTTCTACCTCGGGTATAACATAACCATTCTGTCGGGCAATCTCGAAACATTATTTATCGGATGGGAGATTCTCGGTATTTCATCTTTTCTGCTCATTGCCTTTTATCGCGATCGTTACCTGCCGGTAAAAAATGCAGTAAAGGTTTTTTCAATTTATCGCATAGGCGATGTTGGTTTAATTTTAGCGATGTGGATGAGCCACCACCTGTTTCAGGAAAATATCACGTTCCTGAAGTTGAGTAATTATGAACTTGTGCACTCGCACCTGCAAAGCCATAGCTGGATTGGAATTTTTATTTCATTGATGATTTTGATATCCGCAGCCGCTAAATCAGCTCAATTGCCTTTTTCAACCTGGTTGCCAAGGGCAATGGAAGGACCAACACCGTCAAGCGCTATCTTTTATGGTTCACTCTCAGTACACATGGGTGTTTTTATTTTATTAAGAACTTTTCCTTTTTGGGAACATCAGCTATCGGTAAGAATTCTTATCGGATTGCTGGGATTGACAACCAGTCTGGTTGCAACGGGCATTGCGCGGGTACAGTCCTCTGTAAAAAGTCAGATTGCATATTCATCGATTGCCCAGATTGGAATTATTTTTATTGAGGTCGCAGCGGGTCTGGAGTATCTGGCTTTATTTCATTTTGCAGGCAATGCTTTTTTAAGAACATATCAGTTGTTGGTGTCACCATCCGTAGTCAGTTATCAGATTCGCGAACAGTTCTACAATTTTATTCCGCGGCAACAAACGAAGGAAGATTCGTGGCCAAAAAAACTTGAATACTCCTTGTATATACTTTGTCTAAAGGAATGGAACCTGGATTCGTTCATGTATAAGTATCTCTGGAATCCGGTGAAGTGGGCTGGAAAGAAATTAGGTTATTTAACTACCCCCAAGGTGCTGACGTTTTTTATTCCTGCTTATATACTAGGTACCCTTCTTTTTTATTTTGAAGATCTGGTTACACCCTCAATTCATGAATTATTACCCATTGTTTTTTCGATAATCGGACTAATGATGGTTCTCAAATCTTTTACCGAGCGCATTCATGCCCGCCTAAGTTGGATATTGGTTATTCTGAATCACTTTTGGGTAGCGCTGTCCATTTCATTCAACGAGCATTTTGAATTTACTCATACTTTGCTTTACCTAAGTGGGATTTCAGTGTTCGGATTATTTGGATATCTGATTTTACGAAGATTGAAAACCCTGGAGGGCTCCATCGATCTGGATCAGTTTCGTGGGTATTCGTATAAGCATCCTAAACTTGCGCTGGCATTTTTAATTGCCTGTCTTGGGGTATCAGGATTTCCTATTACGCCTACGTTTGTGGGTGAGGATTTAATCTTCACACATATCCATGAAGACCAGATACTGTTGGCGTTCCTTACTTCCCTCAGTTTTATTATTGATGGGCTGGCTATCATCCGCATTTATGCGCGTGTATTTCTGGGGCCGCACGTTAAATCGGTTTATGAAATGGCCTACCGGTCTTCCTAGCAATTATAGATAAGAATCAAGAAACTTCTGAAGTTGCCGAATCTCTGCTTTCTTGATAGCCGGGAAATTGGCGATTCTAAAAGTATCTTGTTTCAAAGTACCATAGCCATCACCTACTAGTATGCCATTCGCTTTCGCCTGATTTTTTATTTCTGTAATGAGTTCGGGTTTTGCGGTGAGCGTAAGCACTGTGAGCGAGCGAACACCTTGATTTTTAATATAAAGTTTAATGTTTTTGGATCCTCTAAAAAACTTTTGCCATGTTACGGATCGCAATTTTATTTTTTGATGAGTTTGTTCGATCGACTTGCTTTTTTTCATCACGCGCATGAGCAAATAAATCCCCAATACATTTGGCGTATAGGGAGTTTGCCATTTATCCATCATCTCATTTATAAAGGATAAGCTATTGTAATGATTCCTTTCGTGTTTGGCTTCCATGCGTTGGATAGCGTGGGGTGAACAAATCATAACGGCAAGTCCTGCAGGTAAGCCAAAACATTTTTGTACGGAGGCGAACCATACATCGGCCGATTTAAAGTTCAGTTCAATACCCGCCATAGAAGAAGTAGCGTCTACCGCAAGTAGCGCGTGCGGACTTTTTCTCTTAATAGCAGCAATAATAGAATTGTTAACCTCAGTACCATTGCTGGTTTCGTTTTGAGTGAGGCATATTACTTCCTGATTTTTCAGCGGAAGATTTTTAACTTCAAGTCTACTTTCAGTATCGAATGGAAAAGCTTGCGCACCGGGAACGAGTCGCTTGGTGTAGTCAAACCATTTTTCGCCAAACGCACCGTTAAAGATGTGAAGGCTATCGGTTACGATGAAAGACTGGGCAATAATTTCCCAACATTCAGTAGCCGAAGACGTAAAGAAGATTTTATACGAATCGGGGATTGTAAGTTTTGATTTCAGCAATATTACCGTCTCTTCAGAGAGGTTCATAAATTCCACGCTGCGATGATTTATGCTGAGAACGCCTTTGCGATGCGCTTCTTTTACATATTTTGGAATTTCATCATAAACCCGCGAGGGGCCCGGATAGAAAGAGATCATTTTCTTTGCATGTGTTGAATGGCCATGGCATACCCTTCTATGCCAAACCCGGTAATAAGCCCAATACACTTTGAGGTTATTAAACTCTTGTGTCGAAATTCTTCCCTCGCGTACACGTTGCTGATATGAACTTCAATAACTGGAGTTTTAATAGCAGCGATGGCATCGTGAAGCGCAACCGAAGTGTGTGTGTAAGCCCCGGCATTTAAAATGATTGCATCAAAACTAAAGCCTACATCATGGAGTTTATTTATTAATTCGCCTTCTACATTGGATTGATAATAGAATAACTCGATTTCGGAAAATCGATTTTTAAGGGTAGCGAAATATTCTTCAAAAGTTTGATTGCCATACGTTTCTGGTTCGCGCTTACCCAGCAAGTTCAGGTTTGGGCCATTAATGATTTGAATTTTCATGTTTCGAAGGTACAGCCAAAATTAGTAATAGTTAAGTTCAGGTATATTATTTTTAAATGGATTGAGAGTTTGGGTTCCTATCTGCCACATGAAAATAATTCGCACATTTGTTGTGTGAAGAACTGGGAGAGTCATATTAAGCATTATGGAAGTTATTTGAAATTGGAGCGTTCGCTTTCACCTAATTCAATTCAGGCTTATGTGCGTGATGTTGAAAAGTTGGCTCAATTTATTGAGATGAAATTTGAAGGATTGAGTCCCTTAGTCATTTCTTCCAAACATCTTCAGCAATTCCTGCAATACATTAGCGAACTGGGTATGAGTGCCTTTAGTCAGGCCAGAATACTGTCGGGTATTAAAGCGTTTTATAAGTATTTACTTTTTGAGGAGTTGATTACAAAAGACCCGACCGCACTTTTGGAAGGACCCAAACTGGGCCGCAAACTTCCAGACACGCTTTCGTATGATGAGATAGTGAAAATGTTGGAAGCCATCGATTTGTCAAAACCAGAAGGTGGGCGCAACCGGGCCATGCTGGAGGTACTGTATTCATCTGGTTTGCGAGTATCGGAGTTGGTCGAATTAAAACTGGCCAATATTTATTTTGATCTCGGCTTCCTTCGTGTGATTGGAAAAGGAAACAAGGAACGATTGGTTCCTATCGGAAAGGATGCGCTAAAGTACATCAAGATTTATATGCAGGAAATCCGGATCCATGTTCCGGTTCAAAAAGGAGCGGAGAGTCATGTTTTTTTAAACCGGAGAGGAAAGAAGCTGACACGCGTGATGGTCTTTATGATTATAAAAGATCTGGCTCTGAAAATTGGACTTCACAAAACGATCAGCCCGCATACCTTTCGGCATTCTTTTGCCACTCACTTAATTGAAGGCGGTGCCGACTTGCGGGCTGTACAAGAGATGTTGGGTCATGAATCGATTACCACTACTGAAATTTATACCCATTTGGATCGGGATTATTTGCGGCAGGTGATTCAGGAGTTTCACCCACGCAGTTAATTTTAATTATCTTTGTTATATGAAAAAGCAATGGCTACTTCTTGTTACGTTAATAGCTTCGGTTGCTTACGGACAAGATATAAAAGTGGATTATGATAAGGATCTGGACTTTACTCAATTCAAAACCTTTCGCTTTGGGGAGTGCGAAGTAATAACACCCAAAGATCAGCAGGTAGTGAGTGAAGAGCAAATACACAAATGGGTTCAAACAGCAGTAATACGCGAACTTGAATCGAAAGGGTTAACGCGTGTAGACTCCTCAGCAGATATAATAGTTTCCTATGCTATTGGCGCCATGGCCCGCAGTGATGCAGGCAGCGTGGGCCCAATGGGATTAACACCGGGATCTATGGAAAGAAATTATATGCGGGATTTTAGCCAAGGTAGTTTTATTTTAGACTTAAATAATCGAAGTAATATTAAGGTATGGCGCATAAACGCTACCACTACAGCAACAGTTACCGATGGTGAAACTATGATCGATGGTATTGTGGCGAAAGGACTTAGAAAATTTGGTAAGCCCGAAAAGAAGAAAAAGAAGAAGTAAGATTATTTAGATGTATCGATTTTTTGTTCGGCCGCTGCTCTTCCTTTTCCCTCCTGAATTTATTCATCATGTTACTTTTAATCTTTTAAGGGTGGTTGGAAAATTCCCGGGTGCCCTTTCCCTATTTCATAGAGTATTCACCTTGCAAAATCCAAAACTAGGGCGAAGGTTATTTGGATTAACTTTTCCAAACCCGGTTGGGCTCGCTGCAGGTTTTGACAAAAATGCCTTACTCATCGATGAGCTGTCGGCATTTGGTTTTGGCTTTATTGAAATTGGAACATTAACACCAAGGCCCCAGCCTGGCAACGACAAGCCACGACTTTTTCGGCTACCTGCTGATCAAGCACTCATTAACCGCATGGGGTTTAATAATGATGGCGTGGAGGAGGCAGTGAAACATTTGAGAAATAGAAAATCGAATGTGTTAGTGGGCGGCAACATTGGAAAAAACAAAGTAACACCCAACGAAAAAGCTTTTGAGGATTATACCGAATGCTTTGAATCACTTTTTCCATATGTAGATTATTTTGTTGTAAATGTAAGTTCGCCCAACACACCTAACCTTCGAGAGCTGCAAGAGAAAGAACCGTTGAAAAGATTATTGAATTCAGTAAAAGCACTGAATCAAACCAAGGGAAATCCTAAGCCGATTTTACTAAAAATTGCGCCCGACTTAAGCGAATCTCAATTACACGATGTTGTTGAGATTTTATTGGAGACAAAAACAGATGGAGTTATTGCAACTAATACAACAATATCCCGCGAAGGATTAATCACAGACGCGCAAACAATTTCAGCAATTGGCCTGGGAGGCTTAAGTGGTAAGCCATTGCGCAACAGGGCAACAGCAGTGATTTCATTCCTGAGAAAGGAACTCGGCAAAGACTATCCAATCATTGGTGTTGGTGGTATCATGACGCCTGAGGACGCGATAGAAAAAATTCAAGCCGGAGCGGATCTTATTCAAATCTACACGGGATTCATTTATGAAGGGCCAGGATTTGTCAAAAGAATAAATAAAGCCATAGCTAGTCGCCTTTAATTTTTTGCAAAGCAGCCTCCAAGCGCCTTTTCTCCGCTCAATCCTAGCTTTAACCCTTGGTGTTAAATAAGCACTGTTTCCCTGCGTAAATATTTATATTACTCCCAAACGCATTCTGCGAATGATTTCATTCGGATCTAGACTCTTAAGAGTTACATCTTTGATAACCCTTATACTGGTGGGCGTTAACCTATGCCACGCTCAAACTATTGTTAACATGCCGGATGTTAATAAGCGGCCAACCATGGGTGCAGTTAGTTTAGGCGCAGAGCCAATGATGGATGGTCAGGTTATTGGAGACCCTATATGGGAGGCGATAAAGCCGACTGATCAGATGATACAGACAAAACCAAACGCGGGGTTTTCGGCCTCTGAAAAAACGGATGTAAGAATTGGCTATACAGCTACAACTCTTTATGTGTCGGTTGTTTGTTACGACAGTGAGCCAGCGAAACTGGTTGTCTCGGATGCGCGAAGGGATGCCACGTTAGATAATACAGATAGTTTTTTATTTATACTCGATACATTTCATGATGGCCAAAATGGTTTCATTTTTGGAACAAACCCAATTGGCATTGAGTATGATGGCCAGGTTGACAATGAAGGCCAGGGAAATACATCACAGAATCGACAACAACAGGGAACCATTGGTGGTTTCAACCTCAACTGGGATGCCGCATTTACAGTAAAGTCTGTTGTGGGCGATTTTGGATGGAGTGCTGAGTTTGCTATTCCCTTGCGTACCCTTCGGTTTGCTTCTGGGCAAGATCAGGTTTGGGGATTCAATTTCCAGCGCAACATTCGTAAAACAAATGAAATTGCTTACTGGGCAGCTCTGCCTATTCAATTCGATCTTAAGCGTCTTTCTTTGGAAGGCACTCTTACCGGACTTAACCTTCAAAGTCCTGGTAATTTAAAGTTCATTCCTTACGTACTAGGCAAAGCGACTAAAGATTTTCAATCTACCGATCCAGAAACAAAATATAAACCTGCCTTTGGTGCCGATGTAAAATATAGTGTTACATCTGCCGTAACACTTGATCTTACCTACAATACAGACTTTGCTCAGGTAGAGGTTGACCAACAACAAATCAATTTGGATCGTTTCAATCTTTTCTTTCCGGAGAAGCGACCGTTTTTTCTTGAGAATGCCGGACAATTCTCGGTGGGTAGTCCGGGTGAAGTGGATCTTTTTTTTAGTCGTAGGATTGGCATCGGACCGAATGGTGAGATTGTACCTATTATTGGCGGAGCTCGCTTGTCGGGTAAGATCAATAATACAAACATTGGATTCCTGAGTATGTTTACAGATGATGTTGAATCACTCGGAATCAAAAAAAATAATTTCAATGTAGCACGGATCAATCAGCAATTGTCACAACGATCATCCATAGGAGCGATCTTTGTAAACCGTAATGGACTGGAAAGTGATGATGACTATAACAGGACCTATGGCGTAGATGGCAAGTGGGGAATAGGTAAGAAAGCTACTGTGTCTGGTTACTACGCGAATACAGATTCCCCAATGGATAGCCTGAACTCTGAATCATATAAACTGGCGGGTAATTACGAATGGAATGGTCTGCGAGCCACGCTGGCCTATACGCAGGTAGGCGAGGGGTTTAATCCGGAAGTAGGGTATCTTTTCCGATCTGGATTTCGCAAGCCCGAATTGCTGGTTTTTAAGCAGGTGCGGATGAATGGAAAGTTTGGGCTACTCGAATTGCGACCGCACGTAAGCTATCGTGGGTATTGGAATTTCTCAGACTTTCTGGAAACCAGTTTTCTTCATGTTGATAATCATTGGGTATGGATCAATGGCCTTGAGATTCACACCGGTATAAATTTTACAACAGAAGGTGTGATTGATCCCTTCAATATTTCTGGCATCACCGTTGATCCGGGAACTTATAATCACTCAGAAGCACAACTTGTATTGATGACCAACGCGAGTAAAATGTTTTATGTTAATACGCGTTCCATTTTAGGTGGTTCGTTTGGAGGAACCCGATACTTAAATAGTGGAACGCTTGGTTTCCGGGTGGGCGACAAATTCAATTCAGAATACAGTGTGGCCATCAATGATCTTAGATTACCAAATGGATCAACCGTATCCACTTTGCTTGGCGCAAGACTTAGTTATTCATTTACACCACGTATTAATTTTCAGGGCTTTGTTCAGTACAACAGCTTTGCTGAATTGTGGTCGCTCAATTTGCGTTTCAGTATTTTAGAGCAAGCTAATACAGGACTCTTTATTGTCTACAACGACATCTATACGTATGAAGAACCTAATAACCGAAGCTTCATTATTAAGTATACACACATGTTTGATCTATTGGGGAAGAGAAAGTGATTTGGTAAAATCAAAAAGCCGGTACCGATTCTTATTCAAATCGACACCGGCTTTATTTTTAGTAGCCTGAGTTCGCGAGTTGACTAGCTAAATAATTCCAGCCTATTCCTTTATCCCGGCCAGGTCAACAATGAAGGCAAACTCCTGCGCAAGTTCTTCATACACTTTAAATCGTCCGGTAGTGCCGCCATGGCCGGTTTCCATATTTGTGCGAAGTAAAAGTTTATTATTATCCGTTTTAAGTTCTCGAAGTTTGGCCACCCATTTAGCCGGTTCCCAATATTGCACCTGTGAATCATGAAAGCCTGTGGTGACTAACATGTTTGGATAATTTTGTGGTTTCACCTGATCGTAGGGTGAGTAGTCCAGCATATACATATACGATTCTGGGTTTTCAGGATTGCCCCATTCATCAAACTCGCCTGTGGTAAGCGGTATGGATTCATCTTCCATAGTAGTTATAACATCAACAAATGGAACTTTGGCAATTACGCCTTTAAATAAATCGGGCCGCATATTAACGACAGCACCCATTAACAAGCCACCGGCACTGCCACCTGATGCAAAAAGCCTTTCGGGGGTTGTGATTTTCTCTTCGATCAAAAATTCAGTGCAATTGATAAAGTCAGTAAATGTGTTTTTCTTCTTGAACATTTTGCCGTCTTCATACCATTGACGACCCATTTCCTGTCCGCCCCGAATGTGTGCAATGGCGTAAACAAAACCCCGGTCGAGTAAACTTAATCGGGTGATTGAAAATGTAGGGTCCATGCTGGCGCCATAACTTCCGTATCCATAAATTAAGGTTGGGTTATTGCCATTCTTTTGCATTCCTTTTTTATATACGATCGACATCGGAATCAAGGTTCCATCATTGGCAGTTGCCCACTGGCGTTCTGTTACATATTCATCCGGATTGTATCCGCCTATCACTTCTTGTTGTTTCAAGAGCTTGCGCTCCTGCGTTTTCATATTGTAATCGTAGGTAGAATTAGGGGTGGTGAGGGAAGTATAACCATAACGCAATAAGTCTGTATCAAAATCTAAATTGATGGAAGGATAGATTGTATACGCAGGTTCACCAAAATTCAGATAATGTTTTTTGCCGGTCTTTTGATCAATAACGCGCATCAGGGTATTCGCCTGAGCTCGTTCACTCAATACCATGTAATCTTTAAAAATTTCTATGCCTTGCAACAAGGTGTCTTTACGATGGGCAATTTTTTCTTTCCAGTTTGCTTTCGCTGTTTTTGTATCAGGGGTTTCCATCAACCGAAAGTTTTGAGCATCGAGGTTTGTAACTACATAAAACTTATCACTATAATGTTCGATCGAATATTCCAATCCACGTTCACGCGGACTAAACTCTTTGAACTTTCCGTCTGGCGAATTGGCATCCAGAATCTGATAATGGTTGGTAAGTGTGCTGCCGGCACCAATAATCAAAAACTTCTTTGACTTGGTTTTATAAATGCCTGTATAAAACGTTTCGTCCTTTTCTTCCGATACAATTTCATCTTTGGTAAATGCCGAACCGACTTTGTGTCGGATGATCCAACGCGAGCGGAGCGTGGTGGAATCTTTTTTTGTATAGAAGTAGGTCTTGTTATCATTGGCCCAGGCAACATACCCTTCTGTATTTGGCACGGGTGTTTCTGCTAATTTTCCTGACCGTAAATCTTTCACATAAACGGTGTATCGCCTCCGGCTTACCGAATCTTCCGCGTAAGCAAGCAAGGTATTGTCTTCACTTACACTTAACCCCGTGATAGAATAATAATCATGACCCTTGGCCATCTCATTAACATTTAATAGGATTTCTTCAGGGGCTTCCAACGATCCTTTCTTTCGGCAATAGATGGGATACTCCTGACCCTCTTCGTAGCGCGTGTAATACCAATACCCATTATCTTTATACGGAACGGATTCGTCTGTTTGTTTAATACGACCTATAATTTCGTTATAGATTTTCTTCTGTAGCCCTTCGGTTTTACGGAGTTCGGCTCTCAAATAATCATTTTCAGCATTCAAGTAATTGATAACCTTTTGGGTTTGTTCATCTTTCTGAACGGCATTTTTTTGTTCATCGCTCAATTTCATCCAATAGTAGTTGTCAATCCGATTGCCGGTTAATGTATCGGCAATCTTTTCGGCCGTTGGCGCAATCAGTTCCGCTTTACCTTCATTCTTTCCGCTGTTGCAGGCAGCGAACCCTATACTTATTGCAACCCAAAGCAATGATTTTTTCATATTGATAGTGGCTTTTGAATGGGCAAGATAAGGAGGTTTTGACTACTCAGGAACTTATTTACCTATTCTTACGGTTTTGCTCCTTCGAAGCATTAAGATTTCTATATTTTTGCGCGCGGATTTGATATGACCAATAAGAAGCGATACTATTTTTTTATTATTCTCATTCTGGGTTCTTTAGCTACCATCAGTCCATTTTCGATTGATATGTATCTGCCTGGCTTTCCGGCCATCGCTAAGGATTTGAATACAACCATTGATCGCGTTCAGTTGTCGCTAACAGCATATCTGATAGGAATAGCGTTGGGTCAATTAGTGTATGGTCCTTTACTCGATCGGTTTGGCCGAAAGACTCCATTATATATGGGCTTGCTAATCTACATACTTGCCTCGGTGGGTTGTGCTTTTACGGAGTCTGTCAATTCATTGATTGCCATGCGCTTTTTGCAAGCTATTGGCGGGTGTGCAGGCATTGTTGCTGCGCAGGCGTTGGTTCGAGATTTGTTTCCTGTTACTAAAACGGCTCAGGCACTTTCCTTAATAATTTTAGTGATTGCTGTTTCGCCCATGATAGCGCCAACCGTAGGTGCTTACACAACGGCCCTGTTCGGATGGCATGCTATATTTATTGTGCTAGCCGCGATCACGTTACTTATTTTAATTTCAGTTTACTTTTTTCTGCCTGCCGGTATGGAGGCTGATGCAAGTTTGTCGCTAAGGCCACGGGCGGTACTTTCAAATTATTATTTGGTAGCTAGTAATCCGCAATTTTTTATTTATACGTTGGCGGGTGGGTTGGCTACTGCAGCTCCGTTTGCTTACATAGCCGGTTCGGCCGATGTGTTTATGAATATTTATGGCGTATCGGAAACCCAGTATGGATGGATCTTTGCGATACTTGCTTCCGCGATGATTGGATCAACCCAGTTAAATCATATTCTATTAAAGAAATATAAAAGTGAGGATATTATTAAAGTAACCTTGTTTTACCAAAGTGTTGTTGGCATTGTACTGGTAACCGGTACTTACTTCGGCTGGTTTTCATTGACAGGCCTCATTGGATTACTGTTTGTATTTCTTACCGGGCAGGGTTTACTCGGCCCAAATACCGCGGCCCTTTCCTTAGCACCATTCAGTAAAAAGGCCGGCAGTGCCTCGGCCCTTATGGGAAGTTGGCGCTTGGGCGCGGGGGGAATTATATCTGCGATCGTAAGTTTTTTACACAATCGAACGGCTATGCCTATGGTAGCAGTAATGTGCTGGTGTGCTGTAACTAGTTTGATTATTCTTTACTCAGGAAAGACTGTAGTTAAACATCGTGAAAGGAAACTGGTGCTGGAGCAGAAATCAATATTGAGTTAACGCTTCAGTTGAAGATAGCCACTTTCTGAAGATCGCCCGCTGGTAAATTGAATTTTATAAAAGTACGTTCCGGATGGCAATTCGTTTCCATTATCGTTGAGGCCTTTGAATACCCGGTCTGTATTATTGTAATTTTCTATTTCAAAAACTTTGCTTCCCCAACGATTGTAAATCGTAACGGTATTATTTTGGGTATCGGGTGTGCTGGCAATGTTTTCAATTCTAAAAATCTTATTTAATTCATCACCATTGGCTGAGATTGCATTGTAGACAATAATTCCAGCGCTAACTTCAATAGTAAACACTTGTTGTGCACAAAGGCCATTGGTATCGCATGCCTGAATAGTGATTAACTCGCTGCCGGTGAAATTGACTCCTGTATAGTCAATTGTCAGTATTCCGTTTGAATCAATGGTGGCTATCGCACCGCTGCTGGGCTGATCAATAACTTCTAGTGTACTTAAATTCAGACTACTATTGGTAATGGTTATTAAGGGTATTAGATCAAGGGTAATGATTTGGCCAGACTGAGTAGCCAAAGCCACAGTATTAATTTCGGGTGGCGTACCATTACAAGTATTGATGGTGGCAACCACTGAAGTAGGACTACTTTCACACGTGCCGTTATTGATAGCTACCCAATAGGTAGTGGTTTCAGTAAGGGGTGGAGTGGTATAGGTGTTGTTAATTTGCCCGGGTATTAAAACCTCTTCTGTAATTGGAAATCCATCGGGATCAAACCCATCTTGTAAAACGTACCATCGGTATTGCCCATTGGTTGCACCCGATGCAGTAAGAGTAAGACTTGTGCCTTCGCACCCTGAAGCACCCAAAACAGTTGCCTCACTGGGTGTGTTAAAAACAGTAAGTGCGATATCGTTGCCTACAATACTACCGCAACTATTACTGATTCGGCAGCTGTAGGTTCCCGCATCCGTTGCTGAAACAGCAAGAAATGAAATGGATGCAGATGTTGAACCTGAAATGTCAATACCGTTTTTTCGCCATTGATAAGATAACGGTGTACTACCCGAAGCGGAAACGCTGAACCCAAAAAATTGACCGGAGCAAACTGTTGCTGAGGCGGACTGAGAAATAATTCCTGGGCAGCCTGCCGTAACAGTTGTGTTAATCAACGTTCCCAAATAATCTTCATAAAGATTATTTGAGGTTGAGATTATATCAAGGCGACCATCGTTATTTAGATCATGCAATACGAAACGGTTGCCTCCCGAATAATCTTTGTCAATTAAAACGGAATTGGAAATACCACCAACCGTTCCGCGGAATACAACAATTTGTCCGGGACTTGATGTATTGGTTCCTTGCGATCCTACAATCAAATCTTTTATACCATCGCCATTCATATCATCATACCCCCAGGGAAATCCACCTAAAGTAACGGACATAGCTGTGCCAGTAAAATTTCCAACTCCGTCATTAATGAAGTAGTCATCACCACCACTATTTGAAAAAGTAATGACATCGGGTTTGGCATCCCCATTCATGTCATCAACAAGAAAAAAACTTCCATTTTGAATATATTGTGTAGCTCCCTCTGTGAAACCACCTAATCCATTTCCAGTAAAGAGGACCATTCGGTTTATATTGTTAAAGCTGACAATAATATCTTGATTGCCGTCTCCTGTAAAGTCCGCAGCTTTAATTTCTGAAATATTTTGTGACGTAGGGATGGTAGTTGGCGTATTGAATCCAGTTCCGGTTCCTGTAAGGATGCTAATTAAATTATTCGTGTAACCAGATACAGCAATATCAATAAATGTATCGTTGTTAAAATCGGCCAGGGTCATTCGGCTTCCCGATAAAGCCACAACCGGTATGGTAGTTAACAGACTAAATGTTCCATCTCCTGCTCCGGTAAGAACGGTTACGCTTGCACCGGTCCAGTTAAGCGTTACTAAATCAAGGTGATTGTCTTTATTATAGTCAATCGCCATAATATATTGGGGCAATGCGCCAGTAGCATAGTTAGAAGTTGTATTTGCAAAACGTCCATTTCCCTGTCCTAAATAAATGGTAATAATACTGCTGGCATGGGACAAGGCAATATCGATTATGCCATCTTCATTAAAATCACCTTTCACCATATCGCGTGGGTCAGTTAAGGTGGGATATTTAACTGGCGCATTCGTAAAGTAACCGGTTCCATCTCCTAATAATATATCGGCAAACGGTGTACCACCCCACGAGCCAATACCAACCACATCAAGATTATTATCATTATTTACATCTGCTACCTCTATACCATTGGCATAACCCCGCGTTTCAAATTTTGCGAGTAAGGTAAACCCTCCGAGACCATCACCCAGAAAAATTCTTGTGTTTGGTGTGTTCTGATTATTATCGTTGGCAATAATATCCGGATGAGTATCTTTATTTAGATCTGCAACGGTGTATTCACTTCCCGTTTGACTAAGAATAATTCGTGCGGAAAAATTTCCGACTCCATCATTTAGTGTGTAACCACTTGATGCCAAAATATCAATATCACCATCACCATCCAGATCGGCTGAGGTAATTGGATTTCCGGAAAGTCCGAAAGAAGTTATGGTAGGCCCGATAGCATAAGTTATTCCCGTTCCATCTCCAAACCACACCTGTACGGTATTGCTTACATACACCGCGAAATCTGGATTAGTATCGCCATTGAAATCTGCCACGGTAATGTCCCACACGTTTACAATAGTTATGATTGTTGGTGCTACAAAATTTCCGGCACCATTTCCAAAATAAATATATACATCATCGGGTGTTCCTCTATTGGAAACGAGGACATCTAAATTTCCATCTTTATTCATATCGCCCACAGCGATGCCTTGGGGTAAATCTCCGGCAGCAAAGTTTACGGGAGCCGCAAGGTTTCCCGCGCCATCGCCTAACAAAAGCGAGAAATTATCATTGCTTTGACTGCACGTAACTACATCTAAATTTCCATCTTCATTAAAGTCACCCACGGCTATATCGGTTGGGTTTGTAGCAGAGGCAAAATTCCTTTTGTTGGCTCCGGTAAATGTTCCGGTTCCTGTGTTGAGTAAGATAGTTACCTGCTGATTGGCAAAGGCATTGAATTGGATACTCACAAAGTCAATGCGACCATCATTATTAAAATCACCTTTGGCCAGTTCTTGCGGTGTAGAGGGCAAGCTGATGTTGGGTGTTCCTTGAAAAGTAACCTGAGCATGCAATTGCAAACCCAGGCAACTTAAAAATACAAATGCCAGCTTCTTTAAAAGAAAAACTACTGATTGGGTGTGTGCTTTCCACATGGTATTGATCAATAAGGTGACTGAATCTATTGAATCAAAATTGTTAAGAATTATGATGTCAGGATATTACATGATCATGTGATGCGTTAAACAAGCCGCTCTTTAAGGGCTTTGCTAACGGCCTCCGTTTGGGAGTGTACCTGAAGTTTTTCGTAAATCTTTTTGATGTGGGCTCGCACGGTATCTACCGTTACCGAAAACTCAGCAGCCATTAGTTTATAGCTGTTTCCTTTGGCGAGCGAAGTAAGAATTTCGCTTTCCCGCGCAGTAAGTTGATAGTGATTTACCTGTTGTTTTTGAAAGGATGTGATGACCATCAGGGCGATCGCTGGCGACATGGGAGCACCGCCTTGCAGCACCTCGGCTATGGAATCAAATAATTTTGTTGATAGGTGTTTCTTTAACAAATATCCCGATGCCCCTGCGCGCAAAGCCTCAAATACATGTTCAGTGTCATCAAAAACGGTAAGCATAAGAATGGGAACCTTTACTCCGGAAGCACGAACTTGTTTTACCGCTTCAATACCCGTGCGGCCGGGCATATCAATATCCATTAAAACGATGTCTGGCTTAATTTCTGAAATCTGACTTTCGGCAAACAGCACATTCTCAAAAGCCCCGGATACCACAAATTGTTCATCCAAACGAATCATGCTGCTAATGCTTTCGCGCAACATGTTGTTGTCTTCATATAAAAGTATTGATACTGCCATGCTATTAAACAAAGTAATAATAAATCAAACACCTGACCTATACCCCAATCATGTAATAGGCATTTCTAATAGAACCGAGGTTCCTGTGCCTTTGGCTGATTTTATCGCAAATTTTGCTCCAAGGCCGCTGGCGCGGGATTTCATATTCGTAAGCCCATTTCCTTTCGGTGACTCCTCAACGTCAAATCCAATTCCAGTATCGGTTATCGACATCGATAGTGTATCGCCATTTTGTTTTAGGGAGATCGAAATATCTTTTGTTTGGCTATACTTAGCCGCATTGTTGATTGCCTCTTTGAAAATAAGAAACAGGTTTTTTCTTTGTTTGGCATTGAGCGAGAGGCCACTCATTAATCCGGTTTCTGAAAATTGAAATTGGATATTTTGTGGCTCCAGTATTTCAGCAGCGAAAACTTTCATTTTCACCAACACCTTTTCGAATGAATCGTTGATCGGGTTGATTGACCACACAATATCACTCATGCTTTCCATTGTTTTGGAAGACTGATCGGCAATGCGACTTAGCTGTAGGTTATTGCCCGAAGGATTTTCGTGCATGGCCAATTTGCTGATGATGTTAATGGTGGAGAGTGTTGAGCCAATATCGTCATGCAAATCGCGGGCAATATCATTTCGCACGGCTTCTATTTCAGCCAGTCGCTTGGCGCGATTGGTGATTCGATAGCGATTAATTAGTAAAACGCCAATGACAATAATTAATACTAATGCAATTGCTGATCCGATTTGAATAGCCCGTTGCCTTCTGGCATCCAATGTTTTTAATTCGCTCTCTTTTTGAAGCAACGTTATCTGAGCTTCTTTTTTTGCTAATTCATAATGCGCTTGAGTCTCCTCCATAAGCGCTCTATTTTCGGATTGAGTTAAACTATCTTTTAATTGTACAAACTGTTGATGAACCTGCAGCGCCTTTTTATAATCTCCTTTCTCTTCAAAAGTCGCACTCACGGCTTCGTAGGTGTCCATCAATAAATATGCATTTTTTAAGTGCTTAGCCGTTGTACTTGCCGAGTCTAAGTAAAGTAGAGCCTCATCATATTTTTTTAACATATAGTAGGCTTGACCAATGGCCGAGTAGGCATAGGCAATCAATGATTTATTTGAATTTTCTTTAGCCAGTTTTAAGGACTGCTTGTAACTACCTAGCGCATCCGGAATTTGATTTTTATCAAAATAGATATTGCCAATGTTTTGTAATAGCTCAGCCTCGCTGCGTATATCTTTCAGCTTGCTATAAACCTCTTGCGCCTGCTTGTATTCCCACAGGGCACTGTCGTAATCGCCTTGTTTTCGATAAATACGGCCAAGTAATTTATGTGCATATCCAACAGAAGAAGAAAACGATTTATTTTTGGCGATGTCCATGCTTTGCTTACCATAGTATAGCGCCTTTTTATAATTTCCTAGTCGGTATTCAATGTTGCCTATGTTAGATAAAGCGAGGCATTGTCCATAGGGATCATCTAAAGGATTTTCATACAATTTTGCGGCACGAATGAAGTAGTCAAGTGCTTGTTGGTAGTTGCTTTCTTCTAAATAAACATTTCCATAATTATTGTAGATGCCCGCTTCTATACGGTAGTTAGAAATTTCCTGAGCCAATGCTAATCCAATATCCAAATAGTAACGGGCCGAATCCATCATAGACTTGCGCATGAAAGAATGACCCATGGCAGAGTAAACTTCAGCTTGTCCTGTTTTATCCTTCCGCGAATTTGCTATGGATAGTGCATGGTGAAAATTAATAATGGCCGAATCGAATAGCGCTTGTCCCTGAAAGGAAGCTGCCAGCGAGAAATAATTTTCGAAGACACCTTTCGGGAAAACAATTTTGTTGGCAATGGCTAATCCTTCTCTGGCCATTTCAATTGATTTTTGTGGATTGGATTTAGTCAATTCATCGGCTAACAGACTGATTAGAATAGTTTTGGAGGTATCGGATTTTGTTTGTTGGATAAGGGTTTGCAAACTATCAACCTTTTGAGCAAGACTGATCGAGCACTGAAGAATAAGAAATAATCCGGCCAGTAAATTTTTCATGAAACCTAAATTTACCGGAGGGCGAGCAGATTTGCAACGATGTCAAACCATGATCTTTTTTTGAGACAGCTTATCGCTTCAGCGCCAAATACCCAGATATTTGTTTCTTGCTACTATCAAAAGCAATTTTGTAGAAGTATGTACCCGATGGCAATTCATTTCCATTCTCGTTGAGGCCTTTGAATACCTTATCGTTATTGTTGTAATCTTCCACTTCAAATACTTTGCTACCCCAACGATTGAAGATGGAGACAGTATTGTTCTGTGTTTCAGGAATCAGGTTGATGTATTCTATGTAGAAAATATCGTTGAGTCCATCGTTGTTGGGCGACACGGCATTGTAGATTTCAATATCTCCAATTACCCCCACTTCAATGACTTGCTGAGTGCATTCGCCAAACACATCACATACTTGGATGGTTAATTCATCGGTACCAGTAAAATTTATTCCGGTGTAGTCAATGAGTAAGATCCCATTGGTGATCGTGGTTGGTGCCCCACTGGTTGGCTGGACTATAACGATGAGCGAAGAGAGTACAAGATTGTCGTCAGCATCTGAAATCAAATCTAAGAGATTAATAGAAGTTTGCCCGCCAATGGTTGTAGTAACAGAGGTAGGATTGATAACCGGAGCCGAATTTGTGCAAGGAGCAGGTACTATGGTAACTGTTAGAATATCCGAAGCCGGACTCGTGCAACCCTGCGTATCGGTAACCACTACGGAGTAAGTGCCTGCAACACTAACAGAAATCTGTTGCGTAATGGATCCATCCGACCAAAGATAATTAGTGAAGCCAACGGGTGCCGATAAAGTAAGCGCAGTAGTAGAGCAAATAGTTATCGCATTGCCCACAGCAATAGCACTTGACGTGATGAGAGTCTTAGCCGGAATCGGATTGACAAGAGCGGTGACATTGGCCGGAAGACTTTTGCAAAAAATATCTTTAACCGTAACAGCATATTGCGTTGAAGCAGATAGCACTGGGGTTGTGTACGTTTCATTCGTTTCCCCATTAATTAATGTGAGTGGTGAAGTGGTGTACCATTGATAGTCACCTGGGCTTCCACCGGAAGCGGTGAGTATTACCGAGCCGGGTCCACAGCTATTGTTGCTCACTACATCGGGTGGTGAAGGTATTCCGTTAATTGTAAGCTGTGCACTATTTGTAAAAACCTCCGAAGCGAGATCGCCATTGATACGACAACGATATTCGCCATTGCCACTAAAACCAGTAGCAACTGTGTTGATGGAAAGATTTTTTGTTGTAGTTCCTGTATAACCGCCACCGTCATTAATATCTGCAAAATCAGAGCCGTCATACTTTTGCCATTTATAAATAATGTTAGTAGTGCCCGTAGCGTCAGTAGAAAACGTTGCTGCTGAGCCTTCGCATACATAGGCAAACCCAGGCTGTTGCGTGGTGGTAATAGTGTTTCCACCAGTTACAGTAAATGGAAAAATACTGAATGCCTTAACACATCCTATCTCAATGGAGATAGGACCCGTTGTGGCACCAACAGGAACAGTGGCTGTAATACTGCTAGGAGTGCTGGCAGTTACTACGGCTGGCACGCCATTAAATGTAATGGTATTGTTAAGTGGTGTACTGCTAAAATTTGTACCTATAAACGTAACCACCGTGCCAACGGGCCCGCTCGTGGGGGTGAATGATGAACTTGTGAACATAGGCAGTGAAGAAACTGTGTTCCGTAAAATAGAAACTGTACTTCCGTTATAATTAGTGGCAGCAATATCAGGTTTACCATTACCATCAAGATCTCCAATAGCAAGGCCATACGGATTTGACGTGGAAGTAAAATCTATGGGAAACGACAAAGAACCAATGGCAATGGGTGCAGAAGAATTCAGGTTTTTCAAAATTGAAATACGACTTCCTCCATTGCTGACAACCGCATCGGGTTTTCCATCCCCATCTATGTCGGATAACTTAACGTCTAACGGTCCGGCACCCGAAGTAAAATCTACTTTAGTTAAAAAGTCAATTGAACCTGAATTACTGATGTTGTCAAATACAGATAGAGAGCCCGAACTAAAATTTGCCACCACCACATCAGGTTTGCCATTGTCATTCAGGTCACCGATCGATACACTATAAGGGTCTAAACCAGTAGCAAGATCTACTTTTGCAGCAAATGAAGTTGCGGTAATTGATCCAACAGTGCTGGTATTTCTTAATATAGAGATTGAGTTGTCAGACTGATTAGTTACAACTAAATCGGATTTGCCGTCTCCATCCAAATCTTTGCTATCAATACCAATAGGAAAAGCCCCCGTTGCAAAGTTTACAGCTGGTGCAAAGGATGAAGCCGTGATGCTACCTGGTGTAGTTTGATTTTTAAGTACGGACACAGAATTACTCACATCATTAACAACAGCCAAATCGGGTTTTCCATCTAAATCAAAATCATCAATGGCTACATTCCACGGATTTTCTTCTGTAGCAAAATCAACTTTTGCGGCAAATGAACTGGCATTGATAACTCCCGCAGTGGTTGTGTTTTTGTAAATGGAAACATTGTCACTATCGTTGTTACTGACAATCAATTCTGGTTTTCCATCACCATCCAGATCGTGAATGCCAACGTAATAGGGTTCTGAATTAGTTATGAAATCAACTTTGGCTGCAAACGAACCCGCGGTGATTGACCCGAGAATACTTATGTTTTTAAACACAGAAATGGTATTACTGATTTGATTCGCTACAGCCAGATCAGGTTTTCCATCGCTATCCAAATCACCGATGGCAATACTATAGGGTTCCGATCCCGTGGTAACATCTACCTTTGCAGCAAACGAACATGCATCAATAATACCGCCATCAGCAAAAGTTACAACAAATGGTTTTGATGAGTAGCCGGTTAATCCGTTTACTAAAACGGATATGGGTTGATAGGTTGCGCCTAACGGAACACTAACGGTAAGTTGAGTTGGGGTAGCTGAAGTTACGGTTGCGCGGGTGGCACCGAAGTAAACAATGTTGTTTGCGGATGTTGAACTGAAGTTTGTTCCAGTAATGGTTACGGTTGTGCCGATGGGGCCATTAGCGGGAGCGAAGCTGGTAATAGTAGGTACCGAACTGCAAACAGTACCAGACGGTGTATCTCCTGTGATAGTCCATAATTTAGTACTGATTAAATTGGTTCTTGCCGCAGCCGCATTGGTTCCGTATTGCCTTCCTATGGCACCAAGTGTTCTGCCATTAGGGGTTGCGGGATTGGCGTTCCAACCTATAAGTGTTGCGGAATAATTACTGCAATCCATACCGCTATTGTTAAGCATATTACTCAAGTTAACGGCTGGGTTTAATGTCCAGGTTCCAATGTTTTGGTTGAAGTCCTCTGCGTCAGCAAACATACCTCTCATGTCAGTAACAGCCGCAGTATTCCAGGTCCCGATGTTTTGGTTGAAGGCAGTAGCGAAATCAAACATGCGATCCATGTTGGTAACGGCCCCGGTATTCCAGGTTCCAATATTTTGATTAAATGCGTAGGCATCAATAAACATACCGCTCATATTGGTAACGGCTGCTGTATTCCAGGTACCTATGTTTTGGTTGAAGTCAAAAGCATCTTCAAACATCCTGCCCATGTTGATAACGGCCGAGGTATTCCAGGTACCTATGTTTTGGTTGAAGTCATAAGCATATCCAAACATACTACTCATGTTGGTAACAGCGGCAGTATTCCATCCACTGATGTTTTGGTTGAATCTATATGCACTAAAAAACATACTATTCATGTTCGTAACAGCCGAAGTATTCCATGCTCCTATGTTTCGGTTGAAGGCAATGGCACCACCAAACATGTTAGCCATGTTAGTAACAGACGCTGTATTCCAGGCTCCAATGTCCTGATTGAAGGCAGCGGCATCAGCAAACAGACCAGACATATTAGTAACAGCCCCTGTATTCCATGAGTTGATATTTTGGTTGAAGGCACTTGCTAGAGAAAACATTCCTGACATATTGGTGACTGTCGATGTAATCCAAGAGCCAATATTACCAGGTGAATTCAAGTTGTTGCATGAACTAAACATTCCTGACATATCGGAAACACCTGATAAGTCAGGCACATCCGTGGCGGTTACATGCAGATTTGCACAACCGCGAAATGCATTTTGCATACTTGTCCAGGCAACGCTGCCCCATTGTTCTACTTGGACGAGTCTTCTACGATCTGATCCATTGTTGATAATGATACGTTGGAAGTTGGTGGGTGCAATCTCCAAGCGAATAGTTGCTCCTGCGGGTAACCCCGTGAAGGCAAGGGTTGCGCCACTCCAAGTGCCACTGCCTGATGCACTGCCAGGAGAAATTTCCTGCCAGGTGTAGCTAACTATGCCACTGGTTGCTGTGCCAAAAGATAGTTGAGTTGGACCAGAACCTGTGGTGGCAAGATTCCATTGCGTGATGAAATTTTGGGCTATTGTCTTTTGCCGGGCACACAGCAAAACTAAAAATGACAGAATCCAATATTTCATATTCAAAAAATTAGAAATAGACACGAAAACTGAATGCCGACAAATGAATACTTAAAGCGCATTAATTTTCACATTCCAAATCTCCTTACTGTTGTGGTGAATTGGAATCACATAATCATGTGAGAAGATATGCTTATTCCTTCAATCCAGAAAACAAAGAGTTAATATTTCAGTAACACTTATCGTTTTTCAGCACCAAATACCCACTTTCGCTTTCTCGCCCGCTGGTAAATTGGATTTTATAGAAGTACGTGCCAGAGTTTAAACCAGATTATCGTTGCTCATTTTGAACCTTAATTCTTTAAAAATTACTAAACGATCGTTCATGAAAACTGAATGCTGAGAACAGAACACCTAACGTAAGCTCATGAGTTGTAAACTGAGAGCCTACCGATTTGTCGGTTGGTAATTCGAACACGTACCCAAAGCGATATTTTTCTGCCAATAATGTTTGCAGCAATACCCCGTAGGTATTTAAGTTACGGGTAAAGATGCCCGCTGTATGCATCTGATTGAAGTTTACATTGAATGCAAGATCAACGGTAGCCGGTGCTCCCTTCACACCACGAAGTAGGAGAGAGGGCTTAAGACGAATATGTTCATTTAGAGAATGGACGTACGCGCCCATCAAATAAAAATGTTGATTATACAATTCAAATTGCTCATCGCCATTTTCGAAATTGGTAGGTAGCAAACGGGGCACTGAAAAACCAATAAAATATTTTTCGCTTTTTAAGATCGCCCCCACACCCATATTGATACGCGTACCTTGTTCGCCTCCTGTAAAGGCAAGGTCACCGGGATCTAAAATAGAAAGTGAAGAATAATTGCTTACAAAACTTTGAACCCCGGCCTGCATACCAAAACTAAACGTACTTGTTTCCAGATTTAATTTGTAGGCAAACGTTGCGTTTGCTTCGGTTGTTTTCAAATTCCCGATTTGATCGGTGGTAACTAAAATGCCGGCACCCACTTTATTATTGACTAAAGAGGTATGTGCACTGGCATTAAAAGTTTGAGGTTGCCCGTCCAGGCCCGTCCATTGGGTGCGGTAGCCTACCATTACATTAAAATTATTATTAAGCCCGGAATAAGCGGGATTAATAACAAGCGGGTTTAACAGGTATTGGGAGTAGAGCGGATCTTGTTGGCCAAATGCT